>Ga0315912_10000225_pt1 | contig 120796 bp, 88 predicted proteins | sample VfabasoilMG_FD_204469 | JGI IMG/M metagenome (GOLD analysis project Ga0315912, IMG submission 204469) | Garden soil microbial communities collected in Santa Monica, California, United States - V. faba soil | ecosystem: Environmental > Terrestrial > Soil > Garden | place: USA: California... | reverse complement strand
CCGCTGCCTCCATAATCGTTACTTCGCCCAACTGCAAGACGTGATCCAATCCGTCGAAGCCGAGTTCGGCAACTGGGCACATCGTAACGATACACTTCGCAGGCTATGCGCAATTACTTAAGACGCTATGTTTAGATCACTCGCGGACTCATCACCTGCGCCGCTATCGAATTCGTGACGCAAACGTCCAGCGAGTACAAGGTGGAGGCGTTCTTGGGCAGACTCCTCGGATTGGCCACCGAAGTCGCCGCGAAGGTCTGGGTGTTGTTTCGGCACGGTTTCGCCCATGAAGGGCGCCGCTGCCGATGTGTCGATCGATCCCGATTATGATCAGGCGGACAACGCGGCTCGACAGATCTGAGGCGGTGGCGCTTAGCGCCCGCCCAGCTTGCCTATCTTAAACCGCCCCTTCTTGATCCTTTCCGCCCGTTCGATACCGCTGCCACCGATTCTTGAATTCCGGCCTGTAATGCTAAACCCATCGCAGAATCGTCGCGTGTCCCAGGCTTATGCCGCGCTCGCTCAACATGCAGAGCAAATCCCGGTAGCTCAGTTTGAAACTTGGGTACCACGGAACGCGCAACACGACAATCTCCGCATCGAAATCGCGACCTGTGAACAATTCATCAGTTGAAACAAATCGGGACATGCCTCCATCTTCGCCGACAACGATGATTTTGCACCAGAGCCCTCTTACAACCCCTACCTGGTCTCTTGATGCTCAGGCTCCGGTTGCAACTTCTCCAGAATGTAAGCATTCAAGCTCTTACCCTGCCGTCGGGCCTCCGCCATGATTTTTCGATGCACTTCGGGCGGCACCCGTACCAGAACCTTCCCAGAGAACGGCTTCTCCGGGTCTTCCCCGCGAGTGGCACAGAACTCCAAGTAGTCATCCACCGAATCCTCAAAGGCCTGTTTCAGTTCCTCGACGGAAGAACCTTGAAAGGTGATCACATCTCGTGTGTTAATCACTTCCCCGTGGAACGCGCCGGCTTCTTCATTCAGCCGTACGATTGCTTGATATCCCTTGTAGGTCATGACCTCTTCTCCCCTCCGAGTCCCGCTTCGACGAGAAACCTCCGCATCGAAGCGACCGCACCGCGGTCAGTTACTTTTTGAGGATGCGATCGATGGAAAACAGCACGCACGCCATTAAGCGCGACGCGCACCCGTGATCCCCGGCCTTCCGAGATTTCCGCCCCATAGTACAACAGCATCGCTTCTTGCCGTCTGATCAAATCCCAATCTTCACGATATCGTCCCGACGTTTTCGAGGGAGGCGGTGATGCCGGTGGCCCGGAGGGTATGGCAGCAGGTCGATGCGGGGAGTCCGACCGTTGATTTCCCCCAGCCGGTCCAGGCGGGGCGAGTAGCAGGTTTCAGGCAGACTTGAGGAAAGGGGCCTTGGAAGGCCCGATTCCTTCATTACCGGACGGTGATCAACCCCGCGTTGCTCGGAATTCCATTGATTACGATAAATGCCGGGTGATCGCCGGAACTCAAACCTTGCGGAATTCGGACATTGACTTGTGTCAATCCAGCAAAGCCCGGCGCCAGCCCGGCAAAAGTCACTTCAGCCGGCCGGCCCCCGATCGTTGCCTGTGCCGTCCCCGCAACCATGGCGAGCGGCGCCGCCGGGGCGGCGGTCCCGTCGGGTATGGCTGGATTTACCGGTCCTTGGCCCGTGGCGTAGAATGCAAGGATTGTGCCCGCCGGCTGCGGAGTCGCAGCGGTATGGGGCGTCTGGTCGGGATTTAGCGCGGCAGCGCGCGGTCCGTTCATGTACAGTCCCGGATCCACCGCGGTCAGCATCACCGTCTGGGTGTCGAACGGCGATAGCTGTTGACCCCCCACATTGATTTCCACGCGCGCATTGCCTAAGGGGGCGCTACCCGGCATCTGGAAGTTGATCTGGCCCGGGCTCACGTAGTACAGCGGCGCAGGCGTGCCATTCACCGTCACCATCGTCGTTCCTAAAATGGTCGGCAGAGGATACGCTAGCGCTTGCATCGTGCCGGTTGATAGATTCTTTCCGAATATCGTCATGGCGGCCCCGGGGGCACCTCCGACATGGAAGCTCGCCGAGTTAACGATCCCCAGAGTGACGGGGGACTCCGTTGGCGGCGGCGCACATGCTCCCCGGTTGCATCCCACGACTAAAGTGACCGGCACGAAAACCGGACTGATCCCCGCCTCCGTGGGTTGGAACAGGACGGAGCCACGGTATATACCTTCCGCCAGCCCGGAAGTTGTCACGCTGACTTGTACGGCCGCGGGCGTCTGTCCCTGCTCGGCGGAGAGCTTCAGCCAAGTCCCTCCCGGGGGACTGGTCACTGTGGTTGAGACCTGATAACTAACGGGCCGCGAGTTGGAGCCCACCGATAGAGCCTGGGCCGGCGGAATCGGTATCGTACCATCGCTTTGGTAGAGCGTCTGGAAGATCAGCGCTCCTGGCGTAATTGTTAATGCCGGTTTGGGTGCGATGGTGTAGCTCACGACGAGGACAACCGCTTCGCCCGCCGGGGGAGTGAACGTGACGGTATCGAGATAGGTTCCGGGAACAAGGCCGACCGGATTCACATTTACGGACGCCTGGCCCGGCGTGACGCCGATGGCCGGGCTCACCGTCAGCCACAAAGCCGGGCTCGAAGCAGCCCAGGCAACGGCGCCTCCGGAGGCGGCGGAAACGGTCACGGCCTTCGGAGGCGGCGCCGCTTGATCCATCTCACTGGCGAAAGTGAGCACCTGCTCGTCGAGCGTCAGCGCGTTGCTGGGGGGCGGCAAGATCACGAGAGCGAATGCCGCCGCTCCCGCGACGTTCGCCGTGCCGGCGGATGCCGAGAAGGCTCCCGGCGAGTTGTTTGCCGTTAGAACAGGCGCCGTCGCGATACCATTCGCCGCGGTAATGACTGTCGGCGTGCTGGAGAAGGTTCCGCTGGGTCCGCCGGCCGGCACACTAAATGTGACCGGCACTCCGCTGACCGGATTGCCTATCGAGTCCGTTACCAATGCCTGCAGGGGAGCCGGGAACACCTGGGACACCGTCGTGATCTGCATCGTGCTGCCCGCAGCCGCGATCTTGGAAGCCAGACCCGCGGTGACTATAAAAGAGTTGCTTTCCGCGGGTGTCAACTCGATGGCAGTCGCCCGCAAGCGCTTGGTCCCAGCCAAGTCGATACGTAAGTTGTCGAACACAGCGATTCCATTGGAATCGGTCACACTGACGGCACTTCCCGAAAGGTGGCCGGTGCCGGAGGACAGTGTCATGGAAATAGCGATGCCGGCCGTGTTCACGGGGGCGCCCGAGCTACTCCGCACCTGCACTGTAACCGCGGGTGAGATCGGGTGGCCGGACACCACGGGGCCGGGCTGCTGCAAGAACTCCAGCACGCGAGCCGGAGTTGCGACATTAGTCAGTGAGAATGTTGCCTGCCCAGTAACCGCTGTGGCCGCGGCCGAGACGGTGTAAGTCCCGGGTGTGCCATTCGCGGTGAATGTCGCGGAGGCGGTTCCTCGCTCTCCGGTTGCTACGGACACGGTGGAAACGCCGCCGAAAGTTCCGCTGGCGCCCGAAGCCGGCGCGGTGAAGACTACGCTCACACCTGGAATCGAGTTTCCGGAGGTGTCGGTCACGGTCACCTCGAGCGGAGCGACGAACGCGGTCAGAACCGCGGCGCTCTGTGGCGTGCCGGCAATTGTGCGGATGGCCGCGGGCGGTCCGGCCGTGATTTGGAAAGCGTTACTCGTCGCCACTCCTAGAGAGCCGGATTGTGCGGCGAGTCGATAGGTCCCCGCCGTCTGGCCGCTGAGATCGGTGAATGTAGCGAGTCCCCCGGTATCGGTTGTACTTGAGAGACTTCCGCGGACTACTGAGGCGGGCGCGGAAATTGGCGCCAGGCTGACAGGCACGCCTGCCGTCCGAATGGGGTTGCCCGCGCTGTCCAGCAATTGTACGCTTATCGGAGCCATCACCGCGCCCGCTTGCGTGTCGGTTGGTTGCTGTACGAAGGACAGCCGACCGGGGCTACCGGCTGTGTTGGTCAATGAGAACGAGACTTGTGATGCCGCGCCCGGCGCCGTTGCAGTCACCTGGAAGAGACCGGGCTGCGCGTTCGCAGCCAGGGTTGGCGAGGTGGCAACACCGGTGTTGTCTGTGACGACACTTGAGGTGCCCCCAAATACGACGCTTGGCCCACTTGCCGGGGCGTTGAAAGTGACTGGTGTACCAGGAACAGCATTGTCGAAAGTGTCCCGCACGACGACTTTCAGCGGAAATGTGTAAGCCGTGTTGACAGGAGCTGTCTGCCCCGCACCCGATACCGCGATGAGGTTGACAGAAGCCGCCGCCGTGATCTGGAACGAATTGCTTAAGACGGAGACGCTGAGTGCATTCGCCATCAACCGGTACGTGCCTGTAACTCTGACGCTCAGATCGGTGAATAGAGCCTGACCGGTTGCGTCGGTCGAACGCGTTAGGATGCCCAAAAGCGGAACCCCGCTATTATCCAGTGACAGCGTGATGGGAACTCCGATGACGGGAGCGCCGCCCGCGTTGGCCAGACGTACCGCCACCGGGTTCATAGAATTGCCCGCCCGGGTGTTGGATGGCTGCTGCGTGAAGGCGAGCTGGCCGCCTCCCACTGTAAGACTGATGTTAGTGAGCAGGAATTTCGCGGAAGTGGCGACTCCCGGGGCGTCCACACTCACTTCGTACGAGCCCGCCTGGATGTTGGCTATGGCAACGGCGCTGGCGCGGCCCGCACCGTCGGTAATCACTTGAGCGGGAAACACCGTTGCCGAGGGTCCCGATTGCGGCGCGAAGAATACCACCGGAATCCCGCTCAACGGATTGCCAGCCTGATCCCGTACCAGAACCTGCAGAGGCACCGCGAACGTAGACAGGACGGTGGCGCTTTGGGGGCTTCCGCCGGTAACGACAATGGCGGATGCCGTTCCAGGCCCGACGGCAAAGGTGTTACTGGTGATGGTGCGCGTGCCGTCGCTGGCCAGCAGCACATAGATTCCCGTCTTATCGATGCTTAGGTTGGAGAACGTCGCCAGCCCGGACGCATTGGTGGCGACCGGAGTCGCTCCCGAGAGAATCCCCGGGCCGCCCTGCGCCGTGAGAGCGATCACGACGCCGCTCACCGGGTTGCCGGCGCCGTCGGTGACTCGCACGGTCACCGGGGCCATCATCGTGCCCGCGGGTGTGTTCACAGGCTGCTGCGTGAACGCCAAGTTGACGCCGGTTGTCCCCACGTTGGTAAGGGCAAAGCTGGCCGATGTCGCGACGCCCGCCACCGAGCCGGTTACCGTGTAGGAGCCCCCCGTCGCATTGGCGACCGCGGTCACGCTGGCATGGCCGCTGCCATCTGTGGTGGCGGTTGCCGGCGACAGCGTCGCCGACGCTCCCGTGGCGGGCGCGGCGAAGGTGACAGCGATGCCGCTGAGCGGGTTGCCTGCCGAATCGCTAACCAGCACCTGCAGCGGAACGGCGAAGGGCGCCAGTACGGGGGTACTCTGCGGCGTCCCGCCGCTGGCCTGGATCGCAGTCGCCGCGCCCGCGGTGATCGTGAAGGCGCTGCTCTGCGCCGAGACCAGAGAGCTTCCGACAGCGGTAAGCTGATAGCTTCCCGCTGTGGCAATACGCAGGTCGGCGAAGGTTGCGAGACCACTGGCGCTGGTGGTGACGGTACTCGTACTGGCGATGGCGGCCGCTCGACCCGCGGCGGGATTGAGCGACAGCGTCACCGCCACGCCCGCTTGCGCCACATTGTTTCCGACGCCGTCGGTGAGCTGCACCGTCACCGGCGGCGTGATGGCGGATCCGGCCACTGCGCCGGAGGGCTGCTGGACGAAAGTCAGACGGCTGGCCGAACCGGCAACGTTAGTCAGGCTGAAGATAGCCGGGGTAACAGTGCCGGGAGCCGTCGCCGTGACCTGGAAGGCGCCCACTGTCGCATTGGCGGTAACCGAGATCGCGGCCACGCCGCTGCTGTCGGTGGTAACGGTCGCCGGTCCCGAGAAAGCAACGCTCGCCCCGTTGGACGGTGCGGCGAAGGTGATCGAGGCACCGGGAACGCCGTTCCCCAGCGCGTCCTGCACGCTGGCCTTGAGCTGGGTGGCATAATTCGTCGTGACGGCGGCCGACTGCCCGTTGCCCGCCACCACGGTGATGCTGGAGGAGGTCCCGGGCCCGATGACAAATAAATTGCTGATGCTGGCGCGCGTGCCGTCGGTGGCCAGCAGCGCATAAGTTCCCGTCTTGTCGATGCTCAGGTTGGAGAACGTCGCCAGTCCCGACGCATTGGTGGGAATCGGAGCGGCACCGGAGAGAACCCCCAGGCCGCCCTGGGCTCGGAGCGCAATTGTGACGCCGCTCACCGGGTTGCCGCCGCTGTCGGTGACCCGCACCGCCACCGGGGACATCACCGTGCCCGCGGGTGTGCTCACCGGCTGCTGCGCGAACGCCAGATTGACCCCGGTTCCCCCGCCGTTGGTCAGGGCAAAGCTGGCCGGTGTCGCGACGCCCGCCACCGAGGCGGTTACCGTGTAGGAGCCCGCCGCCGCATTGGCCACCGCGCTCACGCTGGCACGGCCGCTGCCATCTGTCGTGGCGGTTGCGGACGACAGCGTCGCCGAAGCTCCCCCGGCGGGCGCGGCGAAGGTGACCGTGGCGCCGCTCAGCGGGTTGCCGGCCGAATCGGATACCAGCACCTGCAGCGGAACGGCGAAGGGCGCCAGAACGGTGGTGCTCTGCGGCGTCCCTCCGCTGGCCTGGATCGACGACGCCGCGCCCGCCGTAATCGTGAAGGCGCCGCTCTGCGCCGAGACCAGAGAGATTCCGGTGGCGGTGAGCCGGTAGCTTCCTGCCACGGAAATCCGCAGATCGGCGAAGGTCGCCAGGCCGCTGGCACTGGTGGCGGCGGTGGCCGTGCCCGTGATCGTCGTCGCACGCCCCGCCGCCGGATTGAGCGACAGCGTCACCGCAACGCCCGCTTGCGCCACATTATTTCCGATGCTGTCGGTGAGTTGCACCGTCACCGGCGGCGTGATGAGGGCTCCGGCTGGGGCACTGGAAGGCTGCTGGACGAATGTCAGACGGCTGGCCGAGCCGGAGACGTTGGTCAGGCTGAATACGGCCGACGCGGCAATGCCGGCCGCCGTCGCCGTTACCTGGAAGGCGCCTACTGTGGCGTTCGCTGTTACCGAGATCGCCGCCACGCCGCTGCTGTCGGTGCTAACGGCCGCCGGTCCCGAGAATGTAACGCTTGCCCCGCTGGAAGGCGCCGTGAAAGTGACCGCAATGCCCGGAACGCCGTTCCCCAGCGCGTCCTGCACGCTGGCCTTGAGCTGGGTGGCATAATTCGTCGTGACCGCCGCCGACTGATTGTTGCCCGCTACCACGGTCAAGGCGGACGCCGTCCCCGGCCCGACGACGAAGGAGTTACTGATCGTGACGCGAGGGCCGTCGCTGGCCAGCAGCGCATAGGTTCCCGCCTTGTCGATGCTCAGGCTGGAGAACGTCGCCAGCCCGGACAAATTGGTGGCAACCGGAGTCGCCCCCGAAAGAACCCCCGGGCCGCCCTGCGCGGTGAGCGCAATGACTACGCCGCTCACCGGGTTGCCGCCGCTGTCGGTGACTCGCACCGCCACCGGGGCCATCACCGTGCCCGCGGGTGCGTTCGCGGGCTGCTGCGTGAACAACAGATTGACCCCGGTTCCCCCGGCGTTGGTCAGGGCAAAGCTGGCCGGTGTCGCGACGCCCGCCACCGAGGCGGTTACCGAGTAGGAGCCTACCGTCGCATTGGCCACTGCGGTCACACTGGCACGGCCGCTGCCATCTGTCGTGGCGGTTGCGGACGACAGTGTCGCCGACGCTCCCGTGGCGGGCGCGGTGAATGTAACCGCCACGCCGCTCAGCGGATTGGCAGCCGCATCGCTCACCAGCACCTGCAGCGGAACGGCGAACGGCGCCAGAATGGTCGTGCTCTGCGGGGTGCCCCCGGTGGCCTGGATCACTGCCGGCGTGCCCGCGGTAATTGAAAAGGCGCTGCTCTGCGCCGAGACCAGAGAGCTTCCGACCGCGGTAAGCCGATAGCTTCCCGCCGTGGCAATACGCAGGTCGGCGAAGCTCGCCATACCGCTGGCATTCGTAGCGACAGTAGTCGTACCCGTAATGGCGGTCGAACGCCCGGCGGCCGGATTGAGCGACACCGTCACCGCCACGCCCGCTTGCGCCACATTGTTTCCGACGCCGTCGGTGAGCTGCACCGTCACCGGCGGCGTGATGGCGGATCCGGCCACTGCGCCGGAGGGCTGCTGGACGAAAGTCAGACGGCTGGCCGAACCGGCAACGTTAGTCAGGCTGAAGATAGCCGGGGTAACAGTGCCGGGAGCCGTCGCCGTGACCTGGAAGGCGCCCACTGTCGCATTGGCGGTAACCGAGATCGCGGCCACGCCGCTGCTGTCGGTGGTAACGGTCGCCGGTCCCGAGAAAGCAACGCTCGCCCCGTTGGACGGTGCGGCGAAGGTGATCGAGGCACCGGGAACGCCGTTCCCCAGCGCGTCCTGCACGCTGGCCTTGAGCTGGGTGGCATAATTCGTCGTGACGGCGGCCGACTGCCCGTTGCCCGCCACCACGGTGATGCTGGAGGAGGTCCCGGGCCCGATGACAAATAAATTGCTGATGCTGGCGCGCGTGCCGTCGGTGGCCAGCAGCGCATAAGTTCCCGTCTTGTCGATGCTCAGGTTGGAGAACGTCGCCAGTCCCGACGCATTGGTGGGAATCGGAGCGGCACCGGAGAGAACCCCCAGGCCGCCCTGGGCTCGGAGCGCAATTGTGACGCCGCTCACCGGGTTGCCGCCGCTGTCGGTGACCCGCACCGCCACCGGGGACATCACCGTGCCCGCGGGTGTGCTCACCGGCTGCTGCGCGAACGCCAGATTGACCCCGGTTCCCCCGCCGTTGGTCAGGGCAAAGCTGGCCGGTGTCGCGACGCCCGCCACCGAGGCGGTTACCGTGTAGGAGCCCGCCGCCGCATTGGCCACCGCGCTCACGCTGGCACGGCCGCTGCCATCTGTCGTGGCGGTTGCGGACGACAGCGTCGCCGAAGCTCCCCCGGCGGGCGCGGCGAAGGTGACCGTGGCGCCGCTCAGCGGGTTGCCGGCCGAATCGGATACCAGCACCTGCAGCGGAACGGCGAAGGGCGCCAGAACGGTGGTGCTCTGCGGCGTCCCTCCGCTGGCCTGGATCGACGACGCCGCGCCCGCCGTAATCGTGAAGGCGCCGCTCTGCGCCGAGACCAGAGAGATTCCGGTGGCGGTGAGCCGGTAGCTTCCTGCCACGGAAATCCGCAGATCGGCGAAGGTCGCCAGGCCGCTGGCACTGGTGGCGGCGGTGGCCGTGCCCGTGATCGTCGTCGCACGCCCCGCCGCCGGATTGAGCGACAGCGTCACCGCAACGCCCGCTTGCGCCACATTATTTCCGATGCTGTCGGTGAGTTGCACCGTCACCGGCGGCGTGATGAGGGCTCCGGCTGGGGCACTGGAAGGCTGCTGGACGAATGTCAGACGGCTGGCCGAGCCGGAGACGTTGGTCAGGCTGAATACGGCCGACGCGGCAATGCCGGCCGCCGTCGCCGTTACCTGGAAGGCGCCTACTGTGGCGTTCGCTGTTACCGAGATCGCCGCCACGCCGCTGCTGTCGGTGCTAACGGCCGCCGGTCCCGAGAATGTAACGCTTGCCCCGCTGGAAGGCGCCGTGAAAGTGACCGCAATGCCCGGAACGCCGTTCCCCAGCGCGTCCTGCACGCTGGCCTTGAGCTGGGTGGCATAATTCGTCGTGACCGCCGCCGACTGATTGTTGCCCGCTACCACGGTCAAGGCGGACGCGGTCCCCGGTCCGACGACGAAGGAGTTACTGATAGTGACGCGCGGGCCGTCGCTGGCCAGCAGCGCATAGGTTCCCGCCTTGTCGATGCTCAGATTGGAGAACGTTGCCACGCCCGACCCATTAGTGGCCACCGGCACCGCTCCCGAGAGAGTCCCCGGGCCGCCTTGCGCCGTGAGCGCTATGACGACGCCGCTTACCCGGTTGCCGCCGCTGTCGGTGACCACGACCGCCACCGGCGCCATCACCGCGCCCGCCGGGGTGTTTGCCGGCTGCTGCGTAAAGGTTAGGTTGACGCCCGTGCCTCCCGTGTTAGTCAGGGCAAAGTTTGCCGTTGTTGCGACGCCTGGCACGGAAGCGGTCACCGTGTAGCCGCCCGCCGTCGCATTGGCCACCGCGGTCACGCTGGCACGGCCGCTGGCATCGGTCGTAACCGTCGCCGACGACAGCGCCGTCGACGCTCCCGTGGCAGGCGCGGCGAAGGTGACCGCGATGCCGCTGAGCGGGTTGCCGGCCGAATCGGAAACAAGTACCTGCAGCGGAACGGCGAACGGCGCCAGAATGGTGGTGCTCTGCGGCGTGCCCCCGGTTGCCTGGATCGACGCCGCCGCGCCCGCGGTGATCGAGAAGGCGCTGCTCTGGCCCGAGACCAGTGAGTTCCCGGTGGCGGTGAGTTGATAGATTCCCGCGGTGGGAATGCGCAGATCGGCGAAGGTCGCCACACCGCTGGCGCTAGTGAGGACGGTGGTCGTCCCGGTGATGGCCGTCGAACGCCCGGCGGCGGGATTGAGCGACACAGTCACCGCCACCCCCGCCTGCGCCACAGTGTTTCCGACGCTGTCGGTGAGTTGCACCGTCACGGGCGGCGTCATGATCGCTCCGGCCACCGCACTGGAAGGCTGGTGGACGAATGACAGACGGCTGGCCGAGCCGGCGACATTGGTCAAGCTGAAGACGGCCGGAGCGGAAACGCCGGGAGCGGTCGCCGTGACCTGGAAGGGGCCCACCGTCGCATTGGCGGTAACGAAGATCGCCGCCACGCCGCTGCTGTCGGTGGTAACGGTTACAGGTCCTAAAAATGTAACGCTGGCCCCGCTGGACGGCGCCGCAAAGGTAACCGCGACGCCGGGGACAGGGTTCGCAAGGCTGTCTTGCACGCTCACTTTGAGAGGGATAAGATAATTCGTCGTGACGGCAGCGGACTGATTGTTGCCGGCCAATACGGTGATGCTGGACGAAGCCGCGGGGCTGATGACGAACGACGTGCCGGTTACTGATTGAAGCCCCTCGGATTGCGCCTGTAACTGGTAAGTACCCGCCTGTGCGACAGCGAGGCCCGCGAAGGTAGCCACGCCGTCCCCGGCGGTGTTTTGATTCGCTGGCGCGGACTCCGGGCTGAACCCGCCGCCCGGCGGGTTGAGTTGCACTGTAACGGTCACGCCACCAGAACGCACCGGGTTGCCCAGGTTGTCCTGCAGTTGCAAAGTCACCGGAGGAGCGATCGCCGCCCCGGCGGTGGTGCCCGTGGGCTGCTGCAGGAAAATAAGCCGGGCGGCCGGTCCGGCGACGTTCGTCAGCTTAAAGAGGGCGGGCAAAACGGCCCCCGGTGACGTCGCTACGGGGTTGAGCCCGCCGACGACTCCGTTGGCCGTCATCGTTGGAGAAGTCGCAATTCCGGCAGCATCGGTAGTAACCGCCGGGGAGCCGTTGAAAGACACATTGGCGCCGTCGGCTGAATTCACCGTAAAGACGACCGAAGCGCCCGGAACCGGGTTCTCAAATTCGTCAAGCACCTGGGCCTGGAGAGGTAAAGCATACGTTGTCCCGATCGATGCGAACTGTCCGGTTCCATCGGTCACCTGTATGTTGAGATTGGTGGTTTTGGCAGTGACCTGAAACGTCGCGCTTCGCTGCAGCACGCCGACGGCCGAGGCTTCGATTTGATAGCTGCCGCTGGCAGTGAGAGTCAGGTCTGCGAACGACACCTGACCGTTACCTGCCGTCACCCCGGTCTGCGTACCCTCCAGGGAACCCGGACCCTCCTTTGCGGTGAGCACGACCGAGGCGCCGCCGACCGGGTTTCCGTGGCTGTCCGCCACCTTCACCACGACTGGGGGGCTGATCGGGGAGCCGGCGGCCGTAGTGGATGGCTGCGTCGGGAAGGTGATCTGGCTGGCCGTACCTGCGATGTTCGTCAAAGTCCAGGTGGCCGTTTTCCCGCCAACCGTCGCCGTCACGGTGAACGTTCCTGCGATGGTATTGGCGAGGAGGGTTGGAGCAACCGCCAGCCCTTCCAGGCCGGTCGCAACTGATGCTGTCGATGAGCCTGCGAATGTCCCGCCGGCGCCGCCGGACGGCACGACCGTGAAGGTGATCGTCGTATTTGGCACCGGGTTCGTAAAAGAATCCGTCACCTCGGCCACCAGCGGCAACGGGAATGGCGTGCCAACCACCGTGCTCTCAGGCGTTCCACCAACGGCCACGATATTGGAGGCCGTCCCGGGGGTTATGAGGAAGGGCGCACTTCGGCCCGACTGGAGCCCGGACGCCACGGCAAGGAGTGTGTACGAGCCCGTCGCGGTCACACTGAGGCCTTGGAACGTCGCCGTTCCGGTCGCATCGGTATTCACGACCGGCGATACGATGGGATTCTTTGATCCGAGTTGAAGAGTTACCGGAACGCCCGGGGTATTTAAGGGGTTGTTGAAGGTGTCCTGAATCTGCACCTTGATGTCGGCCATCGGCGCACCCGCGGTCGTGTTCGATGGCTGCTGGACGAACTTCAGAATGCCGGCGCCTGGAACATTCGTCAGGGTGAAAGTCGCGGACCCGCCGCCGGTGGCTGTCACCTGGAACGTGCCCGCCACGGTGTTCGCGGTGATTGCTGGCGACGTGGCGATGCCGTCCAAACCGGTGGAGACTGTCGCCGGAATGCCGGTGACACTGGGGCCGCTCACGGGCGGCGTAAACGTCACGGATACGCCGGAGACGGGATTGCCAAAGCTGTCGGTGACCCTGGCCTGAAGCGGGTGGTATAACGTTGCCACAGTCGAGGTTTGCCCGCTGCCGTCGTAGGCAGTCATCAGCGCGGCGGCCCCTGCTGTGACGGTAAAGGCGTTGCTCTGGGCGCTGATGGCCCCGGACACGGCTTCCAACACATACTCGCCGGCGGTATTGATGGACAGCGTCCCGAATGTCGCGAAGCCGCTCCCGTCGGTGGTCGCGGTGACGGGCGCCGATCGCTTTTTTGTCCGGGGCGTGAGAGTTACGGCGACCCCGGGGACGCCGTTGCCGCTGCCGTCCTCTAACTTCACCTGGACCGGCGGGGCGAAGGCGGCTCCGGCCGCAACCGTTGCCGGCGGCTGCTGGGAGAAGACGATCCTGCCGGGCGCCCCGGCCGTGTTCGTCAGTTGGAAAGGCACAGAAAACCCGCCCACTCCAGCAGTTACCGTGAAGGACCCCGCCGTGCCGTTGGCGGTGATCGGCGCCGCCGCTTGCCCATCGGCATTCGTCAGGACATTGACCGTGGCCGATCCACCGAATACTCCGCTAGCGCCCGATGGAGGCGCCGTGAAGACCACTGATGCACCGCTGACGGGATTCAGATACTGGTCTTCCACTAGTACAGTCAACGGTATGGCGTACGGGGTCAGGATGGTTGCGCTCTGGGTGCCGCCGGTTAATACTGTTAAGCTGGCCGGCGCCCCTCCGGTGATCGTAAAGCTGTTGCTGAACCCTTCCGCGCTACTTCCAATGGCTACCGCATCCAGCCGGTAATTGGCTCCCGCCCGCCTTATGCTCAGATCGTTGAACGTTGCCAAACCATTCGCCGCGGTGACGCGTGTCGTGGTTCCCGTTAAATCCTGACTCGGCCCCTGAAGCAGCATCGCCACTTGCACACCGGGCAGCAGGTTTTGAAATTCATCCCGGACCTGGACGACGATCGGCGGCGCCATCGTGCTACCCGCTGCGGCGGAGGACGGCGGTTGCTGTATGAAGGTCAGGAACTTGGGCACAGGGGGTAGGTTCGTCAGGGCGAACGTCGCGCTAGTTGCGCCCGCAGCCGAGGCCGTCACGTTATATGCGCCGGCCAAAGCATTCGCGGTCAGAATCGGCGACGTGGCAATGCCATCCGGCCCGGTGTTTACGGTCGCGGCGCCCCCAAACGTCGCGCTCGGTCCGCTAGCAGGCGCGGCGAAAGTGACCGCGGCCGCCGGCACGACGTTTCCGAATTCATCCCTCACCAGGGCTTTCAACGCGTCAGCGAACGGTGTGAGGGCCGGCGCGGACTGGAGGCTGCCGGCCAACGCCGTGACCGTACGCGGAGCCGCGGGGGTAACCGTAAAGGGGGCGCTTCCGACAGGCGGAGCGGCCCCGGTGGCCGCTTGCAGGGTGTAGGTTCCCGCTGTGTTCACTTTGAGGTCGGCGAACGTGGCGATGCCGCTCCCGTTAGTCACTTGGGTGACTGTTCCCTGAATTGTGCGCGAGGTGACAAAAATTCCGACGGTGACGGCGGCGCCGCCGACCGGATTCCCGTTCGAATCCCTCACGCGGACGGTAACGGGCGGACTGATCAGCGCTCCCGCAGTGGTATTCGTTGGCTGCTGCACGAATGCAACGTCAACGAAAGCGCTGACGGTATTTGTCAGGCTGAATGTGGCCGGGGTCGCAACTCCGGTGGTGGTCGCGGTCACGCTGTAGGATCCGGCCGTTGAATTCGCAGTGGCGAAAACGAAGGCCTCGCCCGCCGAGTCGGTAATTGCGGTCGGGGCGGAGAGCGTCGCCGACGCTCCGCCCGCCGGGGCAGCATAGGTTACTGTGACGCCGGAGACGCCAATGCCATTGCTGTCACGCACCACGGCGGTCAGGCGCTCCGCAAAGTTGGTGTTTACCCGGGTAGTCTGCGGGGAGGAACCGCTGCCAGCCGTAATCGCAGCGGGGCTCCCCGTAAAGGTGACAAGCCGTACTACATCCGAACCGAACTGCGCGATGTACATCCGGCCCTGCGCGTCGAAAGTAGCCGCGAACGGCGTTGCAATGGCCGCGTCCGTGGCGGGTCCGCCGTCGCCGTTGTAGCCCTTTCCTCCGTCACCCGCCACCGTATTGATAATGAGCGTGTTTCTGTCTATCCGCCGGATCTTATTCGCGTCTTCATCGGCAATATACAGGTGCCCCGCTGCGTCCATTCCGACATTGTTGGGGCCTTTCAACGGGGCTAGAACGGCCGGTCCGCCGTCCCCCGTCGACCCGCTGACCCCGGTTCCGGCGACGGTTGTAATGGTGCCACCTCGCACCAACCGGATTCGAAAATTCTTATTGTCAGCGATGTATAAATTGCCGCTACTGTCCGCGAAGGCGGCAAACGGTTTGTTCAAGTCAGCGGTGGTTGCCTGCCGGTTGTCTCCGTTATAACCGCCATGGCCCGTCCCCGCGACGGTGGTAATGATTCCCTCTCTATCGACCCTTCGAACGCGATTGTTGGAAGCGTCTGCGATGTACAGGTTTCCGGATGGGTCGAAGGAGATGTGGTATGGGTCGTTGAGCTGGGCGAGCCTCGCCTGTCTGTCGTCGCCGTTATAGCCGGACACCCCAGTTCCGGCGTAGGTTGTGATGAACCCGTTGGCGGCGCTTACACGCCGGATTCGCGCATTGTCATTGTCGCTGATGTACAGGTTGCCGGCGGGGTCGAAGGCGATTGCAACCGGGTAATTCAACTCCGCCGAGGTCGCCGGAATGAAATCTCCGTTGTAGCCTCCCCTGCCGGTACCGGCAACCACCGTGAGAATCTGAGTCGTACGGTCGATTTTGACAACCTGGTTGTTGCCGCTATCGGCGACATAAACGTTTCCGAGCGGATCGAAAGCGACGTCCGACGGACTGGAGAGCCTGTAGTCGGTCGCGGGCACGCCAGCGTTTTGCGATTTTCCACCGCCGGCGTATGTGGATATGACGCCCGCGGGCGCTTGTGCTCGAAGTATGCCCGCCAGACCCACCAGACAGATAATCGAAATCGCCCCGCCGAGTCTACGAAGCACTCGAACGAGCACCCTGATTTTCAGCATCGCCCCGGGATCCGGCCGCACGATCGAAATTTCACCAATATAGATAATGAGAATATCGGCGGCAAGATTTAATAAAATCTGATGCCGTCCTTCGTCACGCGACTATCTATCTGGGGTCGCTAGCCAGGATAAAGGCTGGGAGAGGCCAACGATAACAAAGGCGGCCAGGGACGCCTTTCTGGTTTAGCTCTGGCCAGCCGCCAGGCGTGGCGGCTGTTACTGCTGCTCACCGAGAATGCGTTCCGCCAACTCGCCAATTCTGAGGAATGCGTCGAAACTGGTGGGCTTTTGAAAATACGCGTTTGCTTGAAGCGCGGTTGCCGTGACTCGATCGGGGAGGGCCGCGGACGAAGTCATGACAATCACCGGGATGTTCACGCATTTAGGGCTTTCCCGCAGAACGCGGAGCACTTCGAAGCCGTCGGCACGCGGCAGATTGACATCAATCAAGATCAAGGACGGGCACACTAGAGAATCATCGGTGGCGAGTTGGCGGAAATGATTGATAGCTGCCTCGCCGTCCTCGAACACCTCCAGGTCCGCCTCCAGGCGATGAGTCCGGAGTGCCTCGCGAATGATTACCACGTCGCCGGGATTATCTTCAATGACCGTGACTCGCACGGTCTTGCGCACCGGCTGCTTCGGGAATGCTGAACGTGAAGCGGGATCCTTGTCCGGGTTCTGACTCGACCCAGATTCTTCCTCCGTACCGCTCGACGATGCGTTTACAGATCGCCAGTCCCATCCCGGTCCCGGCATACTTGCCATAACCGTGTAATCTCTTAAAAATGCCAAAAATCAGCTCCTGATGGGAACGTGCAATTCCAATGCCATTGTCCGCTACCGTAAAGTGCCAATAACCGGCTACCGCTCGCGCTTCAATTTCAACGGCAGGTGTGAGACTATCGCGCCGGTACTTGATGGCGTTCCCGACCAGGTTCTGAAATACCTGAGTAAGATGGCTCTCCCGAACTCGGATCGTCGGCAGTTCGCCGACGGTAATGGCCGCCCCGCCTTCCCGAATTGCTGCGGCGAGGTTTTCCAGGGCGGCATCGACCGCACGCACGGCGGGGACAGCCGGGAGTTCCTCCTCCATGATGCTGGACGCATGCGCATACGTCAGCAAGTCGTTCAGCAGTTCATCCATGCGCGCCACTCCGCCGCGGATTACCCGCAGCAATTCGGCGGTGCGATCGCTGGAATCCGCGCATTCTCTGGCCAACAGGTCGCACGAAACGCCGATGCTGCGTAATGGCTCGCGTAAGTCATGGCTGGCGGAGTGGGCGAATTGTTCCAGGTCCGCGTTGGCTTGAATCAATGATTCCTGGCGGCTGCGAACTTCGTATTGCCGCATGCGGGCACGTAAAGCGCTCTGGGCAGCAACCCGTATCGTTTCCGGGCGCACGGGCCGTTCAATCAGCGTCAGATTCCCGAGCGCCTGCAGCGTCTTTGCGCGCTGCTGGGTTTGGCTTGTCGCCAGCCCGCCGGAAGTAAGGACGATGAATGGGGGGGAGGACCAGGGCGGGAGACCCGCCACCCAGGTTGAGAGTGCCTGGATTGCATCGGGAGCAAGCGCTTCGTCGGCAATAATGGTTCCCCCAGCGCCTTCCTCAAGGAGGGCGAGGAGAGCGCCGGTACTCCTTGCGATAGCGGTGCTGATTTCGGCGGCGTTGAGGGTCTGCACGAGTAGCGCGGCGTCCCGCCCGACCGGCGCTTGGATAATAATGCGCATTTCCGCAGCGCTCCGACGGAACATTTACGACTTCTGTTCACCGAACAGTTGTTCATTTTTCCCGCGATACCGCGGCACTCCGGTGAGTACCCCCTGAAACTCCTCCAGCACTTCTCCTATTTCCATGCCCCCGGGCCCTAGCTTCATCTCTCGCAGTGTTCGCTCGTGAGCCCCTCCCCGCTTTTTGACAACCGAGATTGCCTGGCGCACCCTTCCGGCGGCTTCAAAAAAGCGCAGGAGGATCACGGTGTCGGCCAGAAAACTCACGTCGACCGGTGTGTTCATTGCAACCCCCATCATGCCGTGCTGCGCGACGGTGACGAGGGTTACGACGCCCTTTTGCCCTAAATAACCCAACAGATCGTGCAAATGGATGAGAAGAAAGCGTTCGCTCGGCATCCCGTTGAGATACCCGTTTAGGCTGTCGATGACGATAAAGGTCGCTTTCTGTTGTTCCACGGCGCGCTGGACCTGTGACGCGAATTCTCCCGGCGACAGTGCTGCGAGATCCACGGAAGTCAGGACGAATTTGCCTGTCGCGATGTATGGCGCGAAATCCAATCCAAAGCCGTTGGAACGTTGCAGAAAGGTCTTTTTGCTTTCCTCAAACTGGTAACACGCTACAGTCTCGCCCCGTTGCAGCGCGGCAAGCAGATAATGCGAGCACAGCGTAGTCTTCCCGCAGCCCGCGGGGCCAATGATCAGGGTGCTGGACCCCCGATCCAGGCCGCCGCCGAGCAAAGTATCGAGTTCGGGACTCCCGCTTGCCGCGGGGATTTCCACAGGTCGGTTAGCGATTCCGGGTACTGCTAAACGCGGATAGAGTTCGAGGCCGCCCTTCTTTATCAGAAAATCATGCCGGCCATCCTGAAAGCGCACACCTCGCAGCTTTACCACGTGTACTTGCCGCCGGGTGGTGCCGTACTCGCGACCCTCCCGCTCCAGGCGCACAACGCCATGGGCGATGCTTTGCAATTGTTGTTCCCTTTCAAGGGTTACAAGATCGTCCAGTACGAGCACGGTGCACTTCCTCCCGGCGAAAAACTGTTTTAGCCCCAGGATCTCGCGCCGGTAGCGCACGCTCGTTTGAGAAAGGATCTTCAACTCGGAGACGGAATCTAACGCCACGCGTTCCGGATTGAGGCGTTCCACTTCAGCGCGAATCCGCTGTACCGTATCACCAAGTTCGACATCGGACGGGTGATAGACCGTATAGTTCGCGTCTGCCTCCAGCCGTTCCGACAAAGAATGCAGCTCAACAAGATCGATACCATCCAACGTCCAATCGTGCGAGGCCGCGACATCGTGCAATTCTTCTCTGGTTTCGGAGAGCGATACATACAAAACTCGTTCCCCCCTGCGCACCCCCTCCAGCAGGAACTGGAGAGCCAATGTTGTTTTGCCACTTCCCGGATCTCCTTCGACCACGTAAAGACGGTGCGCCGGTAAGCCACCGCACAGGATTTCGTCGAGGCCCGGAATGCCCGTGGCAGCGAGAGGGCGCCCGGTTCCGGAATGTTGCGGTAGGGTCACGGCATTACTCCGATGGTGCTTTAAAGGCTAACGCAACGCTTGCAAGAATCCTGCCAAACGAGATAGACGGTGGCGCGGTTACGCCATCCATTTGCGCCAGGTGCCCGGGTCGGTCATTATGAACATTCGTTTATCGTACGAGTTGATTTATTGATCCGCCCGAATTCATGTGCGCCCTTCGGTCTGAACCTGGCCGACGCATCACACTGTTCGTCGGAGATCGACAACGCGGTCGCGACCATTACAAACCAGCTCAGGGCTGGCCACGAATGCGCGCGATGGCACACACGTTGTCCATTGGACTCAAGTCCAATAGTCAGGCCGGTTGAACGCCAATATCATTCCCAAGGGGAGGCTAAAGCCTCGGTGCGTCGCCCCCAACCGTCGGTCTCGGAAAGGAACTAAATTATGTCGCTCAAGGAATACAAATCCGGCCAAGCATTTCCCGGTGTAGTCGGTCGAACCTTTGACACGTCGAAACCGGCATGGCCGGCACCGAACCGGCCGCGCGATGGAGCGCCGAACGTTTTGTTCATCGTGCTCGATGACACCGGCTTCGGCCAACTGGGTTGTTACGGAAGTCCGATCAGCACACCGAACCTGGATGCACTGGCTTCCGACGGATTGCGCTACAGCAACATGCATACGACGGCACTGTGTTCTCCCTCGCGCGCCTGCATGACTACTGGACGCAATCACCACTCCAATGGAATGTCCTGCATAACGGAAGGCTCTACAGGCTATCCCGGCGGGAACGGCTATATTCCCTTCGAGAACGGATTGATCTCGGAAATTCTGCTCCAAAACGGGTATAACACGTATGCCATCGGCAAGTGGCATCTGACGCCGGCGGAGGCGCAGTCCGCGGCCGGCCCATACGACCGATGGCCCTTGGGGCGCGGTTTCGAGCGCTTTTTCGGTTTCCTCGGCGGCGACACACACCAGTACTACCCGGAACTGGTGCGAGACAACAGCCAGGTGGAACCGGAAAAGACGCCGGAAGAGGGTTACCACCTGACGCCCGACCTCGTAGAGAAAGCCAAAGCAATGATCGCCGACGCCAAGCAGGTGGCGCCCAACAAGCCATTTTTCATGTACTTCTGCACCGGCGCCGCGCATGCGCCGCACCATGTTCCAAAGGAGTGGGCCGACAAATACAAAGGCAAATTCGACAGTGGCTGGGACGCCTATCGCCAGCAGGTGTTCGAGAAGCAGAAATCGACCGGGATCATACCCTCGAACACAACGCTCTCACGGCACGATCCCGACGTCCAGGATTGGGGTAAGCTTTCGGCTGACGAGAGGCGCCTGTACGCACGGATGATGGAAGTCTTCGCCGGATTCCTCGAACACACCGACCACTACATCGGTGAACTGATCGCCTTCCTGAAGGAAATCGGAGAATACGAGAACACGTTGATCATGGTGATTTCCGATAACGGCGCCAGTTCAGAAGGTGGTCCGCATGGCTCCGTGAATGAAGGAAAGTTCTTCAATAATGTGCCCGACGATCTTCAGCAAAACCTGGCCGCGATCGACGACATCGGAGGACCGAAATATTTCAACCACTACCCGTGGGGTTGGACCCATGCCGGCAACACCCCTTTCCGCCGCTGGAAGCGCGAGACTTACCGCGGCGGCTGCGCGGATCCATTCATTGTCTGCTGGCCCAAGGGAATAACGGCCAAGGGTGAAATCCGAAGCCAGTACTGCCATGCGATCGACATGGTCCCCACTGTGTTGGACGCACTCGGCATAGAGCCTCCGGCGCAGATTCGCGGCGTCACCCAATCTCCGCTGGAAGGCTTCAGTCTCAAATCTTCCTTCGATGACGCCAAAGCGCCATCGTTGCACGTCACTCAGTATTTCGAAATGTTCGGACACAGGTCGCTTTATCACGACGGCTGGCGCGCGGTATGCCCATGGCCCGGAACGTCGTTCAAGGAGTCCGGACTGACGTTCGGAGCTCCCATTGACTACAACAAACTCATTGAACTCGATGCCAAGGGATGGGAACTCTATAACCTCGAAGAAGATTTCGCCGAGACGAACAACCTTGCGGCGAAGGAACGCGACCGGCTAATCGCGATGATCGGTATGTGGTATGTCGAGGCCGGCAAGTACAAGGTGATGCCGATCGATAGCCGGGGCACCTTGCGCCTTGGCGAAGCGCGGCCGCAGATAGCCGTCGACCGCAAAAAGTATATGTACTATCCCGGTACCCAAATGGTGCCCGGCAATGCCGCACCGCGAGTTGTTAACACAGCTCACTCCATCTCGGTACATGCCGATGTGCCTAAAGGCGGAGCCGAAGGTGTACTGCTTTCCATGGGCGGCAACGACGGCGGCTTCGCGTTCTACGTGCAGGACGGCAAGCTGACCTATGGATACAACTATGTAGCCGACCAGCGCTTCAAGGTGCAATCGGACAGCACAATCCCCGAGGGAAATCATATCTTCAGTTTTGAGTTCACTCCGACGGGCAAGCCTGACGTTCTCAAGGGTAAGGGAGTCCCCGCGGATATCAAGCTATTTGTCGATGGCAAACTCGTAGGAAGCGGGAAGTTGCCGGTAACTATTCCGATATTGCTGGGACTTGCCGCGGGCCTCTGCGTCGGCTCCGACTCCGGGTCGCCGGTGATGACCGACTATAGCCCCCCGTTCAGGTTCACTGGCCGGGTGAAGAAAGCCATGGTGGATGTATCCGGTGAGCGGATCGAAGATAAGGAAGCGATGATGAAGATGTATCTCGCCCGACAGTAGATTCGTTGCCGCGTTATCTTACATTGGACTATAGCCGAGCTTTAGTGGTGAAGCGGAGCAAGAGCCGAAGGCCGCGGGCGTTCTGATGCTGCTGGGGCCGGCCGTAGCGGCTGGCCAGGATGAAAGGCGCCCGCTTGCCGGCAAAGGCTCCCTTGCCATTCGGCGCATCCATATAGTTGTAGCCGTTCACCACAGCGCCCCAATCAACACCAGGGTCGCCCGGGATGCGAGAGGGACGGACGGCTGGGGCTGATGAGGTTCGCGGGAATTGCGAACTGGTAGTAGGCGACCGACCGAACCTGGTTAACACGATCGCGTTGCCCACCCTGGTCGTCAAAAGCCGGCGGCAATTCACCTCTGCACATTCGATGCATCGAAGACCACCTGGTCATACCAGAAGAGCTTCTCGAAGAAGGTGCGAGCCCCCTCGGCCGGCTCGCGAGCGCTAACCCGGCGCACGATCTCCGCAATGCTTCGATGTCCATCAATGGCGTCGAACATCCGCTTTTCCGGTGCATCGATGACAAGGACCAGATCCGCGGAGGAATGATACCTGCTCAGCAACACACCGGCCGCACCGGCGGGCAGACGCTCTTGCACGCACAGAGTTCCGGGGAGTCGAACGGGCACGTACTGGGGCCAGCGGTGATCGTCGAACTGCGCCTCATGCGACGCCAGCGGACGGCCGCTGTGAGAAACGATGACGCTGTGCCTCGCGAGAGAGCCCCGCCACAACTCCATCGCAGCGAACCGTTCCCGCGCGGGGAGCACGGTCAACCGAGCCGCGTGGGGTGTCGACGCGACCGCTCCGCACTGGGGCAGGTAGGGGGCCTGGCTGTACCAACGGTTGAAGGCTAAACCGTTGCCGGTAATGAAATCGAAGAGCTCCGGAACCGAGTAGGAACGGTCGCGAGGATTGAGCAACGCATCGGCGAGAGCATCCGGGCTTGCCGCGTCGCGGGAGCCGCGTAGCAGCCCCGACAGCGGGTGCTGCTGAGGAAGCGTCTTTAGAACGGCCATCAGATCGTTGATTTCCTCATCCGAGGTCCCGATGCCGAGCCTCCGGCAGTACTCCTGCAGCATGTAGACGCCGGTCCTGCCGTAGGGCGCGTACAACATCAAATACATTGCGCCATCTTCCTTAAGCACCCCGCGAAGCGCCCGCAGGCCCGCATCCGGATCCGCGAGATGATGGAGCACACCTGTGCAGACGACGAGATCGAAGCCGCGTTCCAGCTCCGCGGCGCTCTCGATCGGCAAAGAACGTACTTCGAGGTTGATGAGGCCGTACTTGCGCTTAAGCCGTTCGGTGTGGTCGAGGCTGGCGGGGCTGACATCGATTCCAACGACGCGTGCCTTGGGACGGCAGACGGCGTATTTTGCCGCTTGCCAAGTTCCGCATCCGGCGACAAGGATGTCGAGGTTGGCGCGGAAGGGCCGGTCCGGCCAGAACAGATGGAAGTCGGCGCGGTGACGGTTGGCGTCCCGCCACTCGTCGCGTGCCCGATCCAGGTTTTCTATCGGCGGCGGATAGGGGTGCGCCGTGTAGAACGCGCGTATCGCATCGATAGCATCCGAGTTCATAAAGAAAAGGGGCGAGGTTTGAGAACGGCACGTTTTTCAGCCCTCGGAGCCTGGGAACATTGGTCCGGGGAGATTTGAGGCTTATTTCTCTTTGGACGCATGAATCAGAATACCGCCCCGCCACTCCGTGCGTCCGGGAGCAAGCACATACAGAATTGCGGATACGCGGGGCAAGATCCGAACGGCTAGCCGCCCGCCTCCTTTCCACTCGGTTCCCTCGCGGAATGCGATGTGTTCCCAGGTACCTCCGACGGTGATCCGGCGCCAGCGGGCGCTGACATGATTGCCATCCGAAATATAGGGGCGAACGTAACCGACCGGCTCGGGTTTGGCATGTCCCTCCTCCGACTCACCCTCCTCGGCAAAGATCGGCGTCTCCCGGAAGCTCTGCACCGAGAGTCCTTGCGCGATGAACCACCCTTTTTCGTACTCCCAGCGGAAGGAGACAGCCGGACTCGCGGTGAATCTGTTGGTCCCGAATGAGGCTCCCAATCCGGGCGCCAGTTTCAGTCCCTTTGACTCCCAAACCCAAGAAATACCCGTGTAACCAACATCCGTTTCCTTGCCTCCAAAGTAGTGCCCTTCGAAGGAAAGCCGGCGGGCGAACGGCACCACGACGGACCCGGATCGAAAAATGTCCGACGCAACGAACTCCGCTTCGAACGATTCGCGCTCCTCTTTCGGCTCGCCCTCCTGGTAAGCGAATACGGGAAGCGCTACGCAAGGGAGAAATAGCAGGCGAAAAATCTGCACTGTAGCAGATTATATTCCGATCCATCGGATTCGAATTGGACCAAAGTCCAATTCCTTATATCGCCGCGGACGCCTATTATTGTTCGCGAGAACAGCGCGAACCACCAGGTCCGGCTGAAGCGTTGAGAAAGGAGCGACCGAATGCAAATTCGACGTTGGATCACGGTATCGGTTATCGCGGCATTGCCGCTGATGGCTGGAAAGGAAGAAGATGAGCGCCTGAAAGCCTCAACGGCCACTCTCACCGAGCTCGGGGGCACCGGCGAGAAAACAATTCCCACCAGCCTGTTCAATAAGTCGGTCTGCGCGGTGGTGGTTCCCGGAGTCAAGAAGGGCGGCTTCATCGTTGGAGGCAAATACGGCCGCGGGTTCGCTTCCTGCCGCAATGGAAAAGGGGGATGGAGCGCGCCGGCGGGGATGCGTATTGAGGGCGGAAGTTTCGGACTTCAGGTGGGCGGGGCGGAGAGCGACGTGATTCTGCTCGTCATGAACAAGGCCGGCATGGAGAAGCTGCTAAAGAGCAAGTTCACGTTGGGCGGGGAAGCCAGCGCCGCCGCGGGGCCGATGGGAAAGGAAGCGGAGGCTATGACCGACGCCATGATGCACGCTGAAATTTTGACTTGGTCCCGGTCGCGCGGCGTGTTTGGCGGGGTTTCTTTGCAAGGCGCGACCTTACGCGAAGACAATGAGCCAAACGACCATCTCTATGGAAAGGGTACGAAGAACGAGGCCATACTGACCGGGAAAACGAAGATGCCCGCGGCGGCGAACGAATTCACCGGAACGCTGACGAAATACTCGCCTCACCAGAAATAGCCGGGGAAGCGAGTTTTCCGCTTGGCCGGAATCGGGCCAATTGGCCTTTGGTCCAATATGCCGAAACGAAAAGTCAGCCTACGATTTCAAGCAAGGCCGCGGCAAGGGATCTCAGGATGATCGTCCTTTGATGCGCGCCTGCTTACACACTAAGCGCAAGGAAAGGATATATGGCTAGCACGAAACAGTCGAACTCAAAACCTAACGTTCTTGTTATCTGGGGCGATGATATCGGTCAATCGAATCTCAGCGTATTCACCAAGGGGATGATGGGATACCAAACACCCAACATCGATCGGATCGCGCACGAAGGCATGCTTTTCACCGACTGCTATGGAGAGCAGAGCTGCACCGCCGGCCGGGCCTCCTTCATCACCGGGCAATGCGGCCTGCGAACCGGCCTGACTAAAGTGGGTCTGCCAGGCGCCGACCTTGGATCGCGAGCGGAGGATCCAACCATCGCACAATTGCTCCAGCCTCTGGGATACACAACCGGTCAGTTTGGAAAGAATCACCTCGGCGACCGCGACGAACATCTGCCCACGTCTCACGGTTTCGACGAATTTTTCGGCAACCTCTACCATCTGAATGCTGAGGAGGAGCCGGAGTTACCCGATTATCCCTCGGCAAAGGAATTCCCTGAATTCAAGAAAAAATACGGGCCGCGGGGCGTACTGCACTGCTGGGCCGACGGCAAGGGCGGACAGAAGATCGAGGATACGGGACCGCTCACGAAAAAAAGGATGGAGACCGTCGACGATGAATTCCTCGCCGCGGCTAAGAAGTTCATCCAAAAGGCGGTGAAGGGCGACCAGCCGTTTTTCGTTTGGTTTAACACCTCCCACATGCACTTTCGCACGCATGTGAAGGCGGAGAGCCGGGGCCAGGCGGGACGATGGCAGTCCGAGTATCACGACGTAATGATCGACCACGACAAGAGTGTGGGAGAGTTGCTCGATCTGTTGGATGAGTTGAAGATCGCCGACAATACACTCGTGATATACAGTACCGACAACGGCCCCCACTGCAATTCATGGCCGGACGCGGGTACGACCCCTTTCCGCAGCGAGAAGAATTCGATGTGGGAAGGCGCTTATCGCGTGCCGGCTTTCGCGCGGTTTCCGGGAAAAATCAAGGCAGGCTCGGTCTCGAACGAGATCGTGAGCCACCTCGACTGGCTGCCGACGATTCTGGCCGCCGCGGGCGAGCCGGACATCGTCGAAAAGTGCAAGAAGGGCCATAAGATCGGAAACACTACCTTCAAAGTGCACCTGGACGGCCACAATCTGGTCCCGCACCTGACAGGCAAGGAGGCCAAGGGTCCACGCAAAGGATTCGTTTACTTCACCGACGACGGAGATGTCGCAGCTCTTCGATATGACAATTTCAAGGTCTGCTTCCTCGAACAGCGTGTCCAAGGCAGGATGGACATCTGGGCAGAACCGATGGTGCCTCTGCGAGTTCCGAAGATCTTCAATCTGCGAACGGACCCGTATGAGTTTGCCGATATCACCTCGAACACGTATTGGGATTGGATCTTCGATCACTTGTTCATCCTGGTGCCCGCACAGGCAATGGTGGGAGGGTTCTTAGCGACCTTCAAGGAGTTCCCGCCCCGCCAGAAGGCCGCGAGCTTCAGCATCGATCAGGTAGTGGAAAAGTTGGCTACGGCCGCGGTGGGGGGACCGTAGGCAAGCAGTTTCGGCTGCGTAGCCGCCCGGAGGCCACCGCATGACGGATGTGCGGTGGTCTCCTCTTTTGAGAAAAACAACCGGCTCCGCGGCGTTTGCATCCTAATCGATGGTCCGAGACACAATCCGCGAGGTAAATCATATGAACGTGACGTCTCCCGCACCGGCCCCTGGTCTTCCGGTAATTGAAAATGCCCCGCGCAGGTTCCACCTGCTCTCGAAGCCGAGCGGGTCCGCCTGCAACATCGATTGCCAGTACTGCTTTTTTCTTTCCAAGGAAGCTTTGTACCCGGGCGACAAGCAACGGATGTCAGAGGAGACTCTCGAAACCTATATCCGTCAGCTTCTGGAATCGCACACGGCGCCGGCGGTCACAGTGGCATGGCAGGGCGGTGAACCAACATTGATGGGCCTGCCGTTCTTTCGGCGGGCGGTGGAACTGGTCGAAAAGTATCGCCGCGCCGATCAACAGATCCAGCACACTTTTCAAACGAATGGCATCGCGCTCGACGACAGTTGGTGCGAGTTTTTCAAGCGACATCGGGTGCTGGTGGGCTTGAGCGTCGATGGGCCGCGCGAGATGCACGATCGATACCGCGTGACGCGCAGTGGAAAAGGAACGTTCGACCTGGTGATGCGCGGCCATTCCTTCCTGCGCAAACATGGAATCGCATTCAACATCCTTTGCACGGTAAACGCCGCCAACCAGCATCACGGCCGCGAAGTCTACACGTTCTTCCGGGATGAACTCCACGCCGACTGGATACAGTTCATCCCCATCATCGAGCGCGCGGACGCGGACACGGTGCAGATCGCCAACATTGGCTGGAGCGAGCGCCCCGGCCAGGGCCGAATTCTCTACACACAGTCGGGAAACCTGGTGACTAACCGCTCGGTTGACGGGCGGCAATATGGCCAGTTTCTTATCGAGATGTTTGAGGAGTGGGTACGGCGGGATGTGGGAAAGGTCTATGTCCAACTCTTCGATGTCACACTCGACGCCTATTTCGGCAACTACACCCTTTGCATCCACTCGCCTACCTGCGGGCTAGGGCCGGCGCTTGAACACAACGGCGATGTGTATTCCTGCGACCACTACGTCGAGCCGGGATACCGCCTGGGAAACATCCACGAGACGCATCTCCTGGAGCTCGTTACATCGGCCCAACAGAAGAAGTTTGGCCTCGATAAGCGGGACAGCCTCACCGCGCAATGCCGGAACTGCGAAGTCAAGCGCCTTTGCAACGGGGGGTGTCCCAAAGACCGATTTGTGACGTCGAGGGACGGAGAGCCGGGGCACAACTACCTCTGCGCGGGCCTGGAGCTGTTCTACAAACATACGCAACCGGCTATGAATATCATGGCCGAACGCCTCCGCCAGGGGCGCCGGGCCGCCGAGGTCATGCAGTGGGTAAATGCCCAGGATGCGAAGCGTGGACGGAACGATCGCTGCCCGTGCGGCAACGGCCGCAAGTTTAAGCATTGTCACGGAGGCGCCATTCGCGCTTCCAGTTCTAACGGCGGCAGCCATTCTTCGAAAGAAGATGCAATGGAGCCGGTGGGGGCCGGCAACTGAGTCATCATGGCCGCTGGAAACATCTCTCCCGAAAATACGCCCGCCGCCGGGGTCCACCATCTGAACGAGGGGACCTTGCTGGCGCTGAAGCGCAGTTACTTCGCCGCCGAGCGGACGCTTATGGCGTGGTTGCGAACCTCGCTATCGATGATCAGTTTCGGGTTTACGATCGCGAAGTTTTTCGAATACGTCGAAAAATCGCGAGGAGGACCGCTGGTTGGACCCATGGGCCACGCGTGGTCTCCCGCGGTGGTGGGTCTGGCGATGATGACAATCGGCACCGGATCGCTGATCCTAGCTGCGATCCAACATTCAAAAACTGTGAAGGAGTTCAGGAACGAGGGGCTGCAAACCGGGTGGAGCTTAGCGCTGCTTGTAGCGTCCCTGGTGGCCCTGCTAGGCCTGTTCGGGCTGGCGACGATCGTTGTGGGCGACTGATATGGAGAGCGTACCGAGTTCTTTCATTGCCGCGTTCGTGCTTGCGAGCGCCTACCTATTCGGAGGCTGGTTTAGCGGCAGCGAGGCATCTGAGAAGTTCTGGGAGCGGAGAAGGTGGATTTCGGCCGCCGCGGGTATCTCGATCGCGTACGTGTTTGTAGATGTACTGCCGGAGTTAGGCCAACAGCAACGCGCGTTCGCCCAGGCAACCGGACACGCAACTTTTCTGATGGTTCAGGAGCGCATGTATGCGCTGGCACTCGCTTCTTTCCTCGTTTTCTACGGACTCGATCACATGGTGCTGTCCAAACGGGAGCGCGGCGGCGTGGAGGCGGGACGGAAGGACTCTGTTTACTGGCTGCACTTGATTGGCTATGTAGTCTATAGCGGTCTAATCGGTTACCTGCTGGTTGAACGGGCGGAACAGGGCTGGTTTTCCCTGGCCGCTTACACGTTCGCCATGGCTGTCCATTTTCTGATCGTTGGACATTCACTAACCGAGGGGCACGGCCATTTGTATGGGCGGGCCGACGCATGGCTGCTTGCGATTAGCGTCGTGGCAGGATGCGTGTTGGGTTCGACAAATCATCTTTCCGAACTCGTGTTCCCGCGCCTGTTTGCGGTGTTGGCGGGCGGCGTCGTGATAACCAGTATCGGACACGAAATGCCGGGCGACCGGCGCGGGAGGTTCTGGCCATTTTCAATAGCGGCCGTGGTCTTCGCATTCGTCCTATTCGCATCGGAATCGGCGAAGGTATGACCGCGCGGGCCGCGGAGCGGAGAGAAAACGAATGATTGACTGGGCTCATCTGATCCAACTCATGCTCGCCGCGAGCATTTTGCTCCTGGTTGCCGGCCTGGGAATGCGAGTGACTTTTGCCGAGGCGACGTCTTTTTTCCGGCATTTCCTGCAGGCGCCGTATAGTCTTGCACGGGCCATATTTGCGATGAACATCGTGGTGCCGCTAATTGCGGCGTCGGTAACACTCGCCTTCGGCTTATATCTGCCCGTCAAGATCGCTATTGAGGCGGCGTCGATTTCGCCGGTGCCTCCCATACTTCCCGGCAAACAGGTGAAGTTCGGCGGGAGCGCCAGTTATGTTTTCGGTCTCCTGGTTTCGGTATCGCTGGCAGCGATTTTGGTGGTCCCGGTTTCGGTGGAGTTGCTTGGCAAGCTCTTTCACCGGGATGTCCATATGAGTTTTGTCCAGATGCTCGGCCTTATGGGGAAGACGATACTGCTACCGCTCGGAGCCGGCATGGTCATTCGGCAACTGGCGCCCGGCCTGGCCGCACGCACGGCGCCGTGGGTCGCGCGCACCGGAAACATCCTTCTCATAGCCGCACTCCTCCCACTCATCGGTGCGTCGTTGCCTGGCATGTGGGAGTTGATCGGCAATGGGACCGTCCTCGCCATAGTGGTCGTGGTAGGGGTCTCGATTACCGCCGGGCATTTGATTGGCGGACCCAGCGATCACGATCGGACGGCGCTGGGCATCGTAGCGGCGATGCGCCATCCGGGAGTCGCGCTCGCCATCGGCAAGGTGAATTTCCCGGATGAAAAACTGCTGCCCGCCGCTATCCTGCTTTATACGCTTGTCGCCGCTATCGCAACCACCCTTTACGGCAAGGTTCGCCTTCGTGCCCTTTCCACCGGTTCGGACGCGATGGACGCAGTGTCCGCCGGAGAACAATGAAACGGTTCATTTTCACATGCTTTCGGGGCGGACTTTTGATTGTGCTGCCCCTGTGGCTATCGATCCTGTTCCTCGGTTTCGCGCTCCGTGCTCTTCGCGGCGCCCTCCACCCATTTGGCGGTTGGCTTGTTGGAGATTCCGCTTACGCCGATCTGGTAGCCGTCGTCGTCTTTGTATTGCTTTGTTTTCTGGCGGGCGTGTCCATGCAAACGGCCGTGGCCGGTTCGATAGGTTCGGCCTTGGATGGCACGGTATTCAGCGAATTCCCGGCCTACCGCCTCCTCCGCACAGTCCTCGGCCGTAAGACACATAAGGAACAGTGGGCCGTCGCGCTGGTACATTTGGACGACGCAACAATGCCGGGATTCGTTGTGGAAGAACTGCCCAACGGTCAGTATGCCGTTTTTGTACCTTCTTCTCCCACACCGGCGGCCGGCTCGGTCCTTATTATGGACGCAAACCGCATACAATTCATCGATGTCCCGTTTCCCCAGGCATTGCGATGCATCTCGCAATGGGGCGTGGGCACCTCTGCCCTGGTGGCTGCCGGCCGACGCGACAAACCGGTGAAGTAGTTGACGCTTCGCGGACCCTAATTCACGCGTTCGACCATTCGAACGAGCGCGGCTACGGAATGGGCCGCCATCTTCTCCATCACGCGGGCCCGATGGACCTTGATCGTCTTCTCCGTGATGCCAAGATCCCCGGCGATCTGCTTGTTCAACAGACCCTCCGTGACCCGAACGCATACGTCCTTTTCCCTTGGGGTCAGCGATCCGAATCTACGGCGGAGCTCCGATTTCTCCGAGTGCTCCCGTTGTTTCGCCTGGTAAATCCGGAACGCCTCATCAACGGCGGCCAGGAGTTCCGATTTAGCGGCCGGCTTGGTCAGGAAATTGACCGCCCCGCGCTTAATAGCCAGGACGCTGTCGGGAATCGCGCCTTGACCGGTCAAGAAAATTACGGGAAGAATACACCCCGCCCGGTCCATCATGTCGTACATCTCCATGCCGCTCATCTCCGGAAACTTCAGGTCCGCGATGACGCATCCGGCCATCGGTTGTCCGAGACTCTCCAGGAAACCCGTGGGGGATTTGAACGGCAAAACATCGAATCCTTCCAGGCGGAGCAGCCCGCCCAGGGTTCGCAACAGCGACTCATCGTCGTCAACCAGGTATATTCGCCTCAAACAAGTTTGCATCGTGGCGGGCAAATTGTACATTCCGGGGATACTCCCTTTTTTCACCGCGGTCAGAGGCCAGTTGTGTGTTGGCGACCGGCTGCAATATCAGAAGTATCAGAAGGGAGTATCCCGGACACCTGTCTAAAGGGACAGCTTGACTGGCAGGGCGGCATCACCGGCAGATCGGCGCATCGCGGAACACTTTGCGGTCTATGTTAAACGAATTCAATGGCTTAAGAGAATCGGATTTGAGGAGGGCGAGGTTTACGGCCTCCACTTGTATCGGTTTTCATGCGTCAATGAAATGGTTGAGCCAACCGGGAAATCATTGGGCAAATAGAAAAAGGCGGTCCGGGCGGACCGCCTTTTTCGGTTGGGATATGGCCGAGCTTCAGAACGTGAAGCGGAGCGAGAGCCGCAGGCTGCGGGCGTTTTGATAGACCTGGGGCAGGCCGTAGCGGCTGGCCAGGGTGAGAGGCGCCTGCTTGCCGGCAAATGCTCCCTTGCCGTTCAATGCGTCCATATAGTTGTAGCCGTTCATCACAGCGCCCCAATCAACACCGGGGTCGCCCGGGAAGCGGGAAGGACGGCTGGGGCTGATGAGGTTCGTGGGAATCGCGAACTGGTAGTAGGCTACCGGCGCGCGCTGGTTGAACAGGTTGAAGATGAATGCTTCAAACGAGACGCGCTTGTTTTCGCCGACCGGAATCTGGTGGCGTACGTTCAAGTCGGTCTGCGAGTAAACGGGTGTCCGGGCGCCCATTTCGACGCCGTCGCGGACGATGTCGCCGTTGGAGGCGCGGCTGAAGTTGACCCAATTGCCGCGTCCTTCGGCCCACTGGCAGGCGGAGGAGCTTCCGACGACGGGCAGACAGGTGCTCTTCGGCGTGCCTTGGAGGATGTACTGGTTCAAGCCGAAGATCGTCTCCTGCTTCGCCCACCGCTGGGTATAGGAGCCGAAGAACTTACCCGTGTGGGGACGGTCGGTGGCCAACGGGCCGTCGTCGAGCTGACCGCTGGGAAGGAAGTTCATGGTGGGGATGTCGAAGGCGCGACCGTTGTTCGGTGCGTGCCGGCCTCCTCCGCCATCAGTGGGGTCGGAGTTGGTTAAGCCGGCATAGTTGCCGTATAGCCGGCTGTAGGCGTAGCTTGCCGATCCGAACCATTTGCCGCTGGCGCGCCTGGCGAGCCGGAACTCCAATCCATCGTAGCGACGGGAGGGGGAGGCGGGCAGGGGGCATTCAGCGCAGAAGGGAACGGTGGTCAGGTAGTCCGAACCCGATCCATTCGGAATGACGACTGGCCGGTGCATGAAGTCGTTGAACGGAGTGCCCGGGTTGCCGATGTAGAACCCGAGGTTGTCGGTGATGGCCATATCTTCGATGGTGCGGTCGAGGCGCTTACGGGAGTAGCGCGATTCGAGGCTCCAGCTCGGGGTGATGGCCCAGTCGACGCCGGTGACGAATTCATGCATAAGCATGGGCTTCATGTTGGGATCGATGGCGGGATCGCGGGTGTCGGCTTTGGTGGCGCGGAAATCGACGTTTTCGATGAACCGGCCGACAGTGACACCGGGCGCCGGACCGCTGGCCGGGCATCCGCCGCCTTGATTGAGTGTGGGAGTGATGGCCGTGTAGTCGGTGGAGTCCATGGCATAGACGCAGTTGTGCCAGTAGTCGCTGCCGAAGGACCCGCGGGCGAGGCCCATCTTCATGATGTCGTAGAACTTGCCGTAGCTGGCGTAGGCCTTCACCTTGCCATTCCCGAGGACATCGAAGGCTCCGCCGAGGCGCGGAGCGATCTTCTCACCCCATCCGAATTCAACGCTGGGGAAGCGTTTGGGATCATAGGGAGGCTGGCGTTCTTTGTCGAAGCGCAGGCCGAGGTTGAGCGTAAGGCGGTTGGTGACTTTCCAGGCGTCCTGGAAGTAGATAGCGTGTGCAAATTGGGAGGTGCCGCCGGTGTTGGTGACGCCGGTGCCGACGACGAAGTACCCATAGAGTCCCTGGCAGGCATTACTTCCGTACCGCGCCTGGTTTTCAGTCTTCACGGCGTCACAAGCCGAGGTGCTGGTGACGGGCGTGTAGGATTGTCCAAAGGTGAGGTCTACGCGACCGCCGAGGAAGTTGGTCAGCACATCGTTGGATTGCTTCTGGAAGAAGTAGCCTCCTTTAAACGTGTGCGAACCTAACAGCCGGCCGACGAAGTAGGAAACATCGGCGTTGATGCTCTTGCGCTTGAAGGCGTCATAGACAGTGGCCAGATTGCTGGGAATATTGGCGAAGCCGGAATTGTTGAAGGAGGAGGCGGGGAACGGATTTCCCTGCAGATCCCGGCTATTGGCATTGACGGAAGTCTGGTAGAGGGAACGAGTGCCGGAGGGGACTCCTCGCTGCGAGGTGTTGGTAAAGAAGTACCCGTAGCGCGCGGATACGACGGTCTTGGAGTTGGGTGTCCAATCGCCGCCGAAGGAGTATACCGAGGTCGGATTTACGCTACCGGCATCCGAGCGGAAAGTGTTCGGATCGGTAGTACGGCCGGCGTTGACCTGGCCGTAGGCGCTATCGGGCTGGCCGAGCTGGCCGTTTTGCCGCCAATAGGCGTAGTTCCAGGAGCCGAAGAGGCGGAGGTTGTTTGTCACGCCGTAGTCGAGCCGGTTGTAGGAGTTGTGGTCGGTTCTGGAGAGCGAAAGTTCCCGCGGACCGGGGTTGGCGCCCGTAAAACTGGTCACGCGCCGGGTGGTGTCCATGCTCGGGATGTAACTGGTGAACAGCCATAGGCGGTTCTTAATGATGGCGCCGCCGATTTCAAAGCCGGGTTCGAAGATGGTGCGGTGATCCTTCTTAGGAACATAGTATTCGGGCGTCCCATCGAGACGCGTTGTTGTGTTCAAGCCGGCGAGACTCGGGTTGAGGCGGAGGCCGCAGGTAGTGCTGAAGAGATAGGATGTAAAGCCGCTGGAGCAGGCGTCGTTGGCATTCATTCCGTTGTGGTTCAGGTACATGAGGACGGAGCCGTGCCATTCATTGGAGCCGCGTTTGGGGACGGCGTTGATGACGCCGCCGAGGGCGCCGCCGAATTCAGCTTCAAAGCTGCTGGATTTGATTTGCACTTCCTGAATGAAATCCATTTGGAAGTTGCGGCCGACACCGCCGCTTTGGATGTTGGTGGTGTTGATTCCGTCGATCAGGTAGACGTTTTCGGAATCGCTGGCGCCATCGATCTGAAAGCCGTTGTTGCGGGACGAGGTGCCACCCTGGAGCGGCTCCATGCGGGCGCCCGCGGCAAAGGGAATTACCGATTGGAAGGAGCGGCCCTTAGGCATGCTGTCGAGGACCTGCTTTGAGACGGTGACGGCCACCTTGCTCTCGGTGACGTCGACGATCGGGGTAGCATCGGTGACCTCGACGGTTTCGGCGACGGTACCAACTTGAAGAGTGACATCGATGGTTGGCAGGCGGCCAACCGGGAGTTCAATATTTGCCTGTTTAAAAGTGCGGAATCCATTAGCGGTTATTACCAGGCTGTAAGCGCCGGACGGCAAAGCGGTAATACGGTAGTTCCCGCCGGAATCGGTCTGGACCTTGCGGCTGCCGAGGAGCGCCGGACCGGAGACTTCCACCGAGGCGTTTGGAACGGTGGCGCCGGTGGGATCCTTGACGGTTCCTTGTATACCAGCAGTGGTTTCTTGCGCGTGAGCGGCCGGCTGCAGGACGAGAAGCGCGGCGGCGCTGAGAAGTATTATTGCTGATCTCATCGGGTTCTCCCTTTCGCAGGGGGACCGGAGAAAAAGCAGACGGGCCGCACGGCAATGCCGGCGAATCCACCGCGTGTGCGGCAGAGGTTCGTTTTCATATGTACCCTTTCCCTTTAGACAAGATCGACTGACACCCTGACGCTCGGGCTGACAGGGAGCGGGAATGAAAGTCGATCAACAGTACAACGTGATGATAGAGACTAGCACGAGAAGGCAAAGGTTACAAACGGGAGTTCGCCGCAAACGAAGTGTGAACAAATGCTAATGCCTTTTCGGTCCTACTCGATTAGCGCGAGCGATTGTTCGATCAACGTCGAACTCTTAGGGCGGATTACCCGGATTAGCTCCTGGCCATCGCTGAGGAAAATGAGCGTAGGCCAGAGGGTGACTCGGAAGGAGCGGCCAAGAGGGCGGCCCTTACCGTCTTCGATTTTTATGTGGCGGATATGCGGATAGTGGGAAAGCGCTTGTTGGAGCATCGGCTGGGAGGCCGCACAGAAGCCGCACCTGGGGGTACCGAATTCAAGCACGGCTGGGCCTTGGAGTGCGTCGATTTCGGCGCGTTCAGGTTCTGTCTCGGCGTAGGCAGTACTCATCGCCATAGTGAGATCCTCCGTACGGCCAAAAGGTAGCACGCACCGAGCCAAAGATGATTTGAGGATTCTCAATGTTTGGAATCGCCGTTGGAGTGTGCCTGCACAAGCGCACCATACCAGCCGAGCCCCTGGTAGGTTTCATAGCCTGGCGTCAGCGCGAAGCCGACGAGGCGGCCGGAATCGTCGACGTAGGCTCCGATGGACTGGCCGTTGGTTTTGAGCGGGAAGTGATCCAGGTCTTCCAACCTGCCGGAGGCGGCAATAACGCGATGATTTGAATTGAGGATGAGGCATCGGGTGGTCTGCCGTTCCGCTTCGGTGAGTCGCACGTTGGAAACAACGTCCCGCGACTGTTTTTCCCAATCGAAAAAGATGGCCAAAACGCCAATTGGCGCGCCGTTCTTGGCTCCATTTTCGCGAATCGCGGTGGCATAGGTGGCAACTTGCGCTCCGCCGAGATGCTTGTTGGCAGCGATGTCACAGGCTACAAAGTCGCCGCCGTCGCGGGTCTTCATGGCCTTGCGGAACCAGTCCTCGTTGCTGACGGCGGTTCCTAAAACCGACGGATACTTCGCCGGACGGCCATGGGCGACTACGGTTCCGTCCCTGCCGGCAATCCAGATATCCAGATAGACCGTATAGGATTCGAGGATCACGGCGAGGCGTTCACCCGCCGAGCGGGACTCCGCCGTTCCGTTCGCCGCGCAGGAGATGACCGAAGAGTCCGTGGCCCACCAGCGAACGTCGCATGAGCGTTCGTAGAGATTGCGGTCGATGACGTCGATCATGTTCAGGGCGAGGTCAGCCAGGCGCGTGCCCTTAATGTTGGAGATCAGACTAAGGCCGACATCGTTGAGCTCCTTCACTTTGACGCCGAGATCGGATTGGAGCTTTTCGGCGATGGCCTCGATGTCCTTTGAAACCGTGCCGACGGCCTCGGCGACCACGGCGAATCCAGAGCCAGAGTCTCCGGCGCGCGCCGCCTCAATGGAGGCATTGATGGAGAGGATCTTGGTCATCTGCGTGATTTTGCGAATTTCGTCCACTTTGGAAGTGGCGAGGGTTGAGACCTGTTTCGTTAGTGCAAGGATTTTTTCAGGCATGTGAGATTTCTTCAGGAATGGCGAAACGGGGCCGTCTCCCTTTCCATATCGTCTCGCCGGACGTTTGTGAGATCCGAAAAAAGAACCGGCCCTTCGCCGTGCTGGTGCGCGGGGAAGGGCCGGTGGGTTGGGTGTTTCGGTTGACGGCTAGAAAAGCAGTTTCAGGCCGAGTTGGATGGTGCGGGGGCCGTTGCTTTGGCCAGTGATAGTTCCGAAAGCCCCGGATTCCACGTTGTTGTTCGGGGACGCGAATATAGGCGTGTTGGTGAGATTGAACGCTTCTGCACGGAACTGAAGATTGAAACGTTCGGAGAACCGAGTGTTCTTGAACATCGAGAAGTTCAGGCCGCGGGTGAAGTCGTTGCGCAGGTTGGCATGCGTCCGGGAGAGATTCCCGAAGGTGTAGCTGGCGGCGACCCGGAATTGGGTTGTGTCGTACCACTTGTCAATTGAACGAGTAGGAATGCGAGCATCGCCACCGAGGACATCGGGCCGCTGCAGACCGCCAAAGGAGAAGCTATTATTGACGGTCTGGCTGAAGATCAGCGGTTGACCCGAATTGATAGTGAACACGCCATTGGTCTGCCAGCCGCCGAGAATGCCGTTGGCGAGCCAGTGCATATTGGCACCGTACTTGTGTCCCTTGCCGAAAGGAAGTTCGTAGTTGAAGTTCACGACCATGCGGTGGGGGACATCGTACGTGGTAAGGGAGCGTTCGCAGTGGCGGCAGTGCCAATTGCGGAGAGTGCCCTGGCCGTCATTCCAGATGCCGTCAGAGGAGTCGGCGATGGATTTGGACCAGGTGTAGGCCAAGCCCATGGACATGCCGCCGCCGAAACGCTGTTCGAATCGGGTCTGGAAGGAGTGGTAGTTGGAGTTGCCCCAGGCCGGGTTGCCGGGGCCGACGCTGGTAAATTCCGCATACTGGCCCCGGAGCAGGCGGCCCCGCTGCACGGTGGCGGCGCCCAGGGGGCTGGCGGGATCGATGAGGCCGAAGAACGGATTCGGAACAAGAGCCAGCAGGTTGTTGGCGGGAGTCAACTGTTCGGGCCGCAACTGACCGATGTCGCCCTGGACGATCTCGTTATGCGTTCCTTTGTTCCCGGCATACGAGAACTCGACCATCATGTTGGCGGTGAGGTGGCGCTGGACGTTGAAGTTCCACTGTTGGTTGTAGGGGGTCTTCATTTCGGTGGCCCAGGCAGAATTGAGCGCAAAGCCAACGCCCGACATGGCTCCGAGGCTACGGCCGATGGGAAGAACGTATCCCTGCGGGAACGGGTTGCGGAGGAGGTTGGTGGGGTTGATACCGTCCAGCGTGGCGTTCCAGGGAGTAGTGCTGGCGTAGGGCGCACCGGTGTAGCGATCGGTGGCGGCGAACTTCGGTACGCCGTAGAAGATGCCGAATCCCGTCCGGATCACGGTCTTCTGGTTCAACTGGTAGGCGATGCCCAAGCGCGGGTTGAACTTGTGTTCAATGCTGCGGATTCCCCGACGGCCGAGGCTTTGATCGTCGCCCGCAAAGAGGTAGACGCCGCGAAGGTCGAGGCCGGTGCGGTCCGAGAGAGGGTTCTTGGCGAACGGATCCATGACCGTCTGCTGATCGTAGCGTTCGGTGGTGGCACCTTCGAGCTCGTATCGAATGCCGACATTATAATGTCAACTTCGAGTTGAGCTTGTAGTCGTCCTGCGCGTACATCGCATAGTATCGGCTAAGGTTGGCGGGTTTGATACGGTGCGTAGCAGCGCCGCTGGTGCCAGTGCCGAGGAGGAAGGAGGCCAAGCCATCACCGTTGCCGGCGACGCGGGGGTCGGGACCCTGCGTCATGCCGCGGGTGAAGTTGAAGTTCGCCGGAGAGCTGCCGAACTGGGCGAAGCCAAGTGTGAAGACGCGGAATTCTCCGCCGAACTTCATCGTGTGCTTGCCTGTAATTTTAGTGAGGCTGCCGACTGCGGTGTAAGCGACGTTGTCGCTGCCATACGTGGACCCGTTGTTCGGTCCGATGGAGTTGTAGTCTTGGATGTCGAAGCGCGGGATGCGGGGTGCACCGGTTTTCAGGGTGACATCCTGCAAGGATGCCGGGAGACCGAGCTGGGTAACGTCGAAGCCATAGCTAAAGGCGGGACGCCAAGCCTGAAACTTACTGAGGCCTCCGCGGATATTGATGATGGTAGTAGCGCCGATATTTTCGGTGTAGTCGAGGGCAACGTTGTGGGAGCCCCAGTACATGATGCCGTCGGAAGGCGCGGCGCCGTTGCCCCAGAAATCGACGGCGCCGGTGGCCTGATCGAACCAGTTGTAGCGTCCAAACACACGGCGATTGGGATTGAAGTTATGGTCGACCTTGAAGTCGATGCGATCGGTCGGGGCCGGCTGAGCCTTCTGAAGCGCGAGATTGTTTAAGCCCGTATTGACGTTGCCGGGTTGATTCGCAACTGGGTAAAGTTTCAAAGTGTTGAGCGCGACCGGATCCATCATGTTCTGGGGAACGCGGTTACCGGCAAAGGGGGTACGGATGAAATTACCGGGGGAATCGGGGTTGGCCCGCGTAGTGAAAGGATCGAATATCGGCCGTACCTGGCCATTGGCGTTGCGCGTGTTGGAGAAGTCTCCAGCGAGCTGCTGGGGTGTCGGGACGGTGAAAATGCCGAGGCTAGCCGCCTTAGTCAGGCTTCTCTCATAAAGAGCGAAGAAGAAGGTCTTGTCCTTAACGATACGCCCACCACCGCTGGCGCCAAATTGGTGCCGCTGGAGAGGTGCTTTCTTCAGATTGTTGCGGTTAGTGAAGAAGGGCGTCGAGTCGAGGGCGCTGTTGCGAAGGAACTCGAAGGCGCTGCCGTGGAAAGCATTGGTGCCGGACTTGGTGATCATGGTCACCTGGCCGCCGCCACTGCGACCGTATTCCGCGGTGTAGGAGTTGGTCTGGACACGGAATTCCTGAATGCCTTCGACGGACGGGATGGCGGAAGCGCCGTAGATGCCCTGAATGTCGCTTTGGACCATGGCGCTGACGCCGTCGAGTTGGATGTCGTTCACCGATTCCTTGCCGCCGTTGATGGAGAAGCGAATGGTGGAGGTGAAGAAGTCGCTTTCGGGGTTGTTGGGGGTGGAGGGAGTGATGCCGGGGACGAGGGTGAGCAACGAATAGATGTTGCGATTGTTGAGGGGAAGTTCGATGATTTTCTTATTTTCGACGACCGCACTGAGGGCGGCGCTGGAGGCTTCGAGCAGCGGGCCGGTGGCGGTGACTTCGACCTTTTCCGTCACGGCGCCGACGTCGAGGGTGATGTTGAGCGTGGCGTTCTGCTGGGTGTAGAGACGAAGGCCTTCGAGCTGATAGGTGCGGAAGCCGGGCGCCTCGGCGGCTACTCGATAGACGCCAGGTGTCAATTCGATGACGCGGTAGACCCCGGCGCCGTTGGTTTCGGTGCGGAAGTCCTGATTTCGTTCGGTGTCGGTGATGGTGACTTTTGCACCGGCGACAGCGGCGCCGCTGCTATCCGTCACGATTCCTGATATGAGTGCTTTTGAAGTCTGCGCGTACATCGGCAATAGCGATGCCGCCGCAAATAGGGTTGCGACTACATGGGCCCTGAACATAAATACTCCTTGACCAAGCCTGAAGTTCTCAGTCGCCGATTCTGACGACTGTGGGGCCGATTGTATCATCTGAAATATTTTTTTGGAGGGTTAATTTCAAGAAAATGCAACGCCCATTTGCCCGGCGACCTTGCGAATATGGGTGGCGCCCTCCAAATATTCGTCCGCCGTTTTCAGATGTTCGAGCATTAGCGGAGCGTCAATGGCGGTGAGGGCTTTGAGGTACGGACGGTAGTCGATTTCGCCCCGGCCGGGGATGACTTCGACGAAGTGGACGGTCATTTCCGGGGTCCAGGCGAGGTCCTTGGCGTGACACGACACGACCCAGCGGCCGAGTTTGGCGAAAAGGTCTTCGGTGTAGGCGGCGTTGTTGTAGAACTTTTCGGGACTGTTGATTCCGTTGCAGACGTCGATGTGGACTGCAAAAGCGGGGCGCTGGATGGCCTTGATGAGCTGGAGATAGCGTTCGGAGGATTCGGGCATCGTCCAGCCCATGATTTCGAGAGCGAACTTGGAGCGGCGGGGTTTGACAGTGTCGATGATGTGGCGGCAGTTTTCGACGGTGGCGTCGAAGAACTGCTTGCTGAAGTTGTCTTTGTGGGGGCCGTACCAGACCTTGGGATTGAAGCTGCCGGCGATGTCGACGCAGCAGCGGGCGCCGACGGCGTCGGCAAGGGCCATGCGAGCTGTGACGTATTCGAGATTGGCTTTGCGGGCGGCAGGGTCCGGATCGAGCATGTTTTTCCAGGCGCCTACTTCGGCGATGACTACGTTTTCGGCCTGGAAGGCGGCTTCGATCTTCGCGGCATCCCTGATGTCGGCATTGGGACAGTAGGCGGCGGCATAGCCGAGGCGGCGGTGCTCGCGGGCGAGTTCACGAGGATCGTCCGATTTAAGGAAGATTGGACCGCCGAGGCGGACGGGGAGGGGCTTGGAGGCGGCAGAGAGGAGGAAGTGGCGGCGGGAAAGGGGCATCACGGATCAACCGGTCAGCGGCGAGGGATCAGGTCGGAGAGTTTCGAAGCGTCGGCGGCGCCGACGAGCCATTGCATAAGCTGTTCTTTGGAGCCTAGTTCTATTTTCTTGAGAGCCCATGCGGGAGTTGGGCCGAACTGCTTCCGCAGGATGGCCAGGAGGGCGGTGCGAATTCCTCGCGCCTCGCCTTCCGCCCGTGCCTCCTGGACTGCCGGATAACCGGACCAATCGTATTCAATCGCCATTTTGCGCACCTCCGCAGCCATGATTATCTCAAGTTTTCTCAATGCCGCCAGATTGAGAATATAGCGTAGCGCGCGATCCCTTCGGTTCACCGGCATCGATCCGATTCGCTTCAAAACGCCTGCGACCAGGGCGCTTTCATTCTCCGTCCTGCCCAGGACCGAGAGTATTTGATCGCCGGGCAGGCTGCTCTCCAAAAGATCCTGGGCGCGCCACTCCCGGATGTCCCGGAGCCCGAACGAGAATTGCAGGCAAGGAGACGTCAGCGCCGCTTCCATCGCCATGTCCGGCAAGCCAACGTACAGCACCACTTGCCGAACTGGCATACGATATCTCCGCCACAAAAGCGTGTAGTACTCCAACATCCGAAGACCCATATCGGAGTCATTGGCGCTCTGCAGTTCGATATGCAAAAGGGTCTTATCGGCCAGCAGGACTACAAGGTCCAGCCGTCGTTGCTGCACCGATGGCAGTTCGACGTTCAGGAACTCTTTTACCGGAACTCCGCCGGTGAGATCCAACAGCAGGCTCGTCGGCTGCTGTTGGAACAGATCTTTCAATGTTCCGTCAAAGGGCAAGTTCGAGCCTAACTTCCAGCTTACGCGAGACCTCTGGAAAGATGGAACCCCACGGCAAAGCGATTCGCCCGCTTGACGGGTTATCGCCGGTGTATATATACTCCCACTGGCCACCCACTATAGGGCGGGCCGAGGTTGTTGTATGAAGCCCGCCACGTCGATCAGCAAAGTATGCCGCGTTCTGGGGGAGTTTAGACAGCGCCCGAGCCTTGGAGTAACGGACCTGGCGCGCCGGACCGGGATGCTGCCGAGCGATGTTCACCGGATACTGGCATCGCTGAAATACTGCGGGTTTGTTGAGCAGAATCCACAGACAAAAACGTACCGGCTGGGGATTGGAATGATGAAGCTGGGGCTGGCGGCGTTTCAGCGGAATGAACTGCGAGAGGCGGCTCGGCCGCTGCTGCTGCGGCTTTCGGGCGCAGTGGAAGCAACGGCGCATCTGGCAATTTTCGACCCGCAGGAGTTCGACATTTTTCTGGCCGATCAGTTCGACAGCTCGGCGGAGAATCCGTTTAAGGCGAACTTTGGGGCTACGGCGGCGGCCCATTGTACGGCGCTTGGGAAGGCGATCATGGCGAATATCGATCACGATATGGCGCTGCGTTACTTGGAGCAGAAAGGCACGCCGAGAACGGCGCCCAATACGATTACACGGCTATCGCTGATAGAGGCCGAACTGCGGCAGACGCTAAGCCAAGGGTACAGTCTGGACCAGGAGGAGAGCGCCGGAGGGGCGTGCTGCGTGGGGGCGGCGATTCGGGACTGGACGGGGGAGGCGGTGGGAGCGATTAGCATTTCGATGCCCGCGCCGCGGTTCTACCGGTCGCGGACGGCGGTGCTGGCGACGGCGGTGCAATCGACTGCGACGGAGCTTTCTCATCTGGTAGGGTACCGGGCCGCGCTTACTAAGGTTCAAACATTTTGAACGGCCGGATTGACCCGGCCGGGAAAATTCATAAAGCTTGTACAAACTATCCGCCCCCCGGGGCGGAAGGGGCATCACTCTTTATTGGAGGGCACCATGTTGTCTCGTCTTGCAGTTCTATTTCTAGCGGCCATTCCAGCGATGGCGCAATCGACCGGCACGGCGACGGTGGTCGGGACGGTAACCGACTCCAGCGGCGCGGTGATTCCGGGCGTGAAGGTTGTGGTTCGAAATACTGGGACGCAGATTTCGACCGAAGGATTGACGAATTCCAGCGGGGCGTACTATGTGCCGAATTTGAGTTCGGGCACGTATGAAGTTGTTGCCGAAGCGCAGGGGTTCAAGAAGTTCGTGCAGAGCGGGCTGATCCTGCGTATCAATGAGTCTCCGCGTATTGACATCGCGCTGGAAGTGGGTAATGTGGCGGATTCGGTAAAGGTGGATGCGACGCCGCCGCTACTGGAGACCGAGTCGGCTGGATCCGGACAGGTGCTGGAAGGAGAGGTGGTGCAGAAGCTGCCCGTGATGCAGAAGTTTGTGCACCGGGTGTTGCTGTATATGCCAGGGATGACGAATATCAACGGGCAGCACGCGGTGGGGCAGCGGCAGCGAGCGATCGGTTACTCGATGGACGGCGTGAGCGGCAAGGAACCGGCGGTTGGGCAGGTGGGCGATTATCAGCGGACGATGATTGCGTCGCTGGATTCGGTGCAGGAATTCAAGATGTGGACGACGGGCACGCCGGCGGAGTTCGGGCACTCGGCGGGCGGGCAGTTGAGCGTGGTGTTCAAGAGCGGGACGAACCAGTTCCATGGGAACGTGGAGGACCGGTATACGGATATCAACCTGGTGCACCGGGCCTATCTGGAGCAGTTGCCGCGGACGGGCGAGTTCAAGTATCAGGAGTGGGGCGCGACGGCGTCGGGGAAGATTATCCGCGACAAGACGTTCTTCTTTGGCGGATTCCAGGAACACCGGGAGAAACTGAGCGAGACGGTGATTGTGACGGTGCCGAGCGCCGAGATGTATGCGGGGAACTTCGGTTTCGGCGGGCGCGGGCTGCCGATCTACAACCCATTCACGACGCGGCAGAATGGGACCACTTGGGTAAGGGATCCGTTCCCGAATAATCAGATTCCGGCGTCGATGTTCGATCCGGTTGCAAAGAATGTACTTGCCCTAAAGCCGTGGAGGGAGGCGTCCGATGCAGGCACGGTGCAGCCGACCGGGCCGGTGAATAACCTGACGTACAATGCCGGCGGCGGTTACCTGTTCCAGCGCTACGACGCGAAGATCGATCATCAGTTCAACGCGAAGCACCGGATCTTTGGACGATACTCGCATGTGCGGCACAGAAGCGAGGAGCGGCCGGTACGCGAGTTGACCGAGGTGCTGTACGGAAACGTTTATGTGAAGCCGCTGGATCAGCGGAATGTTGCGATTTCGGATACGTATACGTTCGGGCCGACGGCGATCAACGAGATGCGGTTGGGCTTCAACCGCCGGCGCAATGCGGCGCTGCCGGAGAGCTTGAACCAGGGTTGGGCGAAGAAGCTGGGGATTCCCGGGGTTTCCGATGAGTCGTTCCCGGATTTCCAGAATCCTGGCGGCGGGCGCTTCTACAATTTCGGTCCCGGCGGGCAATCGCTGGACGTGGCTGAGGACTACACTTTCCAGAACAATTTCACGAAGATTTCGGGCAAGCACACGATGAAGTTCGGGTACGAAATGATTCGTACGCGGTACAACTCGCTGACGCAGGCGCTGCCGTCCGGGCAGTATAGGATGGCCGGGACGGAGGCGCCGTTTGTCCCGAACACGGGAAATCCCTTTGCCAGCTTCCTGTTGGGGACGGTTGGACAGGGCGTGTTTCAACAGAACAATGCGACGTGGCTGCCGAGGTGGTGGTCGCAGGCGCTCTACGCCCAGACAACGTGGCGGCCGCGCCGAAACATGACAGTGGAAGCGGGGATTCGCTGGTCGTATGAGTCTCCGTTCTCGACGAAGTGGGGCCAGCAGTCGCAGTTCGATCCGAACGCCACGGATCCGCTTACCGGAATGAAAGGCGCAATTATCCATGGCGGAGGCAACCTGTCGCAGAGGGATCTGAACAACTTCCAACCACGGCTGGGACTTGCCTGGAACCTGCATCCGCGGGTGGTAATGCGAAGCAGCTTCGGGATGTACTCCGTGGATTTGTTCACGAATGGCGCCGGGCAGAACTTTGAGGAGTATGTGGCTACGGCCAATGTGCAGGCGGTACCGGGTGACCCGCGCCACGCGTTTCTGCTTTCGCAGGGCCCGGGTGCGATCAGCTTTCCCAAGGCCGCCGACGGAAGCGTTCCATTCCAGGGAACAAACTACAGCGGGCGGAATATTTCGTTCTATGACCCGAACATGCGGCTGCCTTACACGCTGATGTGGTCGACAGGATTCCAGGTTCAGTTGTCGAACACGTGGCTGACGGAGATTCTGTACCAGGGTTCATCGGGCGTGGGGCTGTTGAACAACTGGGATATGAATGTGATCCCATTGAATGTATCCACGGACCCGGCGGTACTGAACACCATCTTCAGCGCGACGCAGAACTACAAGCCGTATAAGCAGTTCGGGGCGATTCAGCACTACTCCAACTACGGGCACAATTCGCATCACTCCGGCACATTCCGCGTAGAGCGGCGCTTCTCGCAGGGGATGACACTGAATGCGTTCTATCAGTACGGGAAGACACTCAACGACGGCGACGACGACGGCGGGCGCAGCGGAATTACGTTCTACAACCGGAACCTGGAGAAGGGCCGGGCGAGCTACGATATCCGGCACCGCTTCGTGAGCGTGCTGACGTATGAGCTGCCTTTCGGCAAGGGACGGAAGTTCATGAATCGCGGCGGCGTGCTGGGCCATGCGTTTGGCAATTGGGACTTTGCGTGGACGCAGACATTCCAGAGCGGGCCGCCGATTACGATTACGGCCGCCGGAAGCCCCAATCGCTATCTGCCCGGAATGGTTCGTCCGAACTCGCTGCTGACGGCGGAGCAAATGGTGGTGGACGACTACTCCGTGGGCCCCAACCGGTTCCCTCTAGCGGCGCAGAACAACTACTTCGACAATGCGGGGTTCGGCTATCCGGCGGCGTTCACGGCCGGCACGATGGGCCGCAATATTCTGGAGGCTCCAGGCTTGCAGTGGACGCAGTTGTCGATTTCCAAGGACTTCAAGATCACGGAACGAGTCCGCTTCGTCGTTCGTTGGGATTGCAACAATCCGACGAAGCAGCCGCAGTTGGATAATCCAGGGACCTCTTACAACACCAGCAGTTTGGCGCAGTTCGGACGATTTGCCGGGATCGGGCGAGGGAGCTTCTCCGACATTGGCACGGCGCGCATGCATCACGTGGTGGTTGGCCGGTTCCAATGGTAAACCGGCGGACATTCGTAGGCGGGATTCTGGCGGGGTGCGTCGCGGCGCAGCCCCGCCGGCGTGTGCTGGCGCTGATCGGCGACCGGTATCACAACCCGGATTACATTCGGGTGGGATTGAGCCGCGTGTTCGATGGGATGAATTTGGACGTCGAATACACGATCGATGTGACCGCGTTATCGGCGGCGCGCTTAAAGGGCTGTCAGTTGTTCCTTTGCTTGCGGGACGGGATGATTTGGCCGAACGGCTATCTGGGTCCGGACGCTTACACGGCCTATGCCGCGGGACTAGAGAACCGCGAGGATTTTCCGGAGTCAAGGCCGGCACAGTGGCTGACCGAAGAGCAGGCCGTGGCGCTGAAGGAGTTCGTTACGGCCGGGAATGGGTTCTACTCGCTGCACAACAACAGCCATGTGTCGTTGTCGTCGAAGACGTACCGGGATGTGCAGGGCGGGGCGTATATCGGCCATCCGCCGCTGCGGCCGTTTCAAGTGCGGGCGGTGAATCCGACGCATCCGATTACGCAGGGGTTGAAGCCGTTCATTACGAACGATGAGCAGCACTACGTGGAGTACGACAAGGACCCGAAACATATTCTGTTGGAGGCGGAGAATATCGACGGGTTAGGGTACGGAAAACACGGGACGAAGTCGATTGCGGGGTGGGCTTATGACTATGGAAAGGGCCGGGTGGTGTTTACAGCCGTGGGCCATACGATTCATGCGCTTTGGGCCGGGGACCATGCGAAGATGCAGCGGCGGGCGGTGCAGTGGCTGTTGAAAGATATCTAGGTGCAGCAGCGGGGCCTAAATCGCCTCAATCGCCCGATTTTGAACTCCCGTCAAAAGCGTCGCCACCACTTCTTCGGCATAGCGCTTCCGTGAGCTGAAGGGAAAGTTCAACTGCGTTATCAAAATAGCCGCGGCGCCGTGGATGCCGGTCCACAATACAGTACTAACGGCAAACGTATCGCCTTTGAGAACGCCCGCGTCAATGCATGCCCCCACATAGCGATAGAGCATCGCAAACGCCGGGTTGCGTTCCTGCAACTCCTGCCTGGCCGGTTTCGTCTCCGCCACCTGCTCAGGCGACAGGAACAGAATCCGGTATTCGAAAGGGTTCTCCTCCGCGTAGGCAATGTAATCCAATAGATTCCGCCGGAGCGAGATCAGCGGATCCCGCTTGCCTGGCGAACCGAATCGTTCCGCCAGCTTCTGAAAGCCCTCGAGCGCGAGCGCATTCAGAAGAGCCTGCTTATCGGGGAAATACGTATAGAGAGCCATCGGCGAGCACTCCATCCGTTTGGCGAGTTTGCGTAAAGTGAGGCCCTCGTAGCCTCCTTCTCGCAGCAGGTCGCGCGCGGCAGATAAGGTCTCCGCACGCACGACTGACCGGTAGCGCTCCCTTCGTTTCTGTGTCGCCAAGATTTTTTTCTTTTCCCTGAACCTTCCATCCAGGTATAGCATCCTATACGCGTACGAAATTGACACCATGTAAGGAGAATCACAATGATGACCGTTCAAGAAGCACCCGCGCTCGATTTCGAGGGCAAGACAAACCTAACTGACAAGCTCGCCTTGCAGCGAGCGTCGTTCCTGCGCGACGGCGCGCCGCCCCTCGCCCGCCGAAAGGCCGATCTCGCGAAGTTAAAACAAGCACTGCTTGCAAATCGCGAACAACTGGCAAACGCCGTGAGTACCGACTTTGGACACCGGTCGGTGTACGAGACGAAGATCCTGGATCTGATGCCCGTTATCCAGAGCATCAATTATCTGAGCCGGAACCTCAGGCGCTGGATGCGTCCACAGCGCCGCCACGTCGCGATGCACTTCCAACCCGCGAGCGCGCGCATCGAGTTTCAGCCGCTAGGCATCATCGGAATCATCTCGCCCTGGAATTACCCTATTTCGCTGCTTTTCACTCCGCTGGCGACGGCCATTGCCGCCGGGAACAGGGCAATGATCAAACCGTCCGAACTGACCCCGGCAACGAATGCAGTGATCATCTCGTTGTTGCGTGAGATTTTCCCCGAAGAACAGGTCGCCGTGGTGACTGGCAACGCCGATATCGGCGCAGCGTTCTCCGCGCTCCCGTTCGATCACCTGATCTTTACGGGCAGCACGAGTGTGGGCCGGTCCGTTATGCGCGCTGCCAGTGAGAACCTCGTGCCCGTTACGCTGGAACTTGGAGGCAAATCGCCTGTCATCGTCGAACGCGGATACTCCATGACGCAGGCCGCGGCCTCCATCGCGTTCGGAAAACTCGCCAATGCGGGGCAGACGTGCATTGCGCCAGATTATGCGCTGGTCCATGCAAACGATATCGAAGCCTTCGCCACTGCCTATCGGGAAGCTGTCCGCGGCTACTATCCCGGTGGCACCGACGATCCGGCCTATGCGTCGCTCATCAGTACCCGCCATCATGCGCGCCTTTCCGGGTTGATCGAAGATGCGCGTGGAAAGGGCGCTACCGTTATTCCGATCGGCGCCACAGACTCGTCGCGCGAGAGGACTCTAGCGCCCACACTGATCTTGAATGCCACGCCGGACATGGCCGTGATGCAGGACGAGATATTCGGGCCCATTCTTCCTGTCATCGCGTACAACGATATCGAGGAGGCGATCGCATACGTGAACGAGCGGCCGCGGCCGCTGGCGCTGTACTTCTTCGGATCCGCCGGAAATGACCGCGATCAGGTATTGCAGCGGACCACGAGCGGCAATGTGACCATCAACGACACTCTCTTTCACTATGCCGTCGACGATCTCCCCTTCGGCGGGGTGGGCCCCAGCGGCATGGGCGCCTACCACGGCGAAGCGGGATTCAGGACTCTCAGCCACGCCAAGGGAATTTTTCAACAGGCGCGCTGGAACTTCACCGGGCTGCTCCAGGCCCCATTCGGACGGATCACAGACCTGGTCTTAGCGTGGCTGCTTCGTTAATCAACAGAACCAATCTCAGGAGATCACCACCATGACATGGATCGTTAGCAACATCGATTGGATACTTGTCGTATCCGGAATTCTCACGTGTCCGGCGTTTGTGCAGGCAGTGGCGCCGCGCTTTGGAATGAGAACTCTATTTGGGGAGGAGGTCAACACATCCGCGGCATTGCTGATCATTCGAAGTTGGGGCGCGATGGTCTTCGTATCGGGATTACTGCTGATCTACGCCGCCTATCAGCCCAGCGATCGCGCACCCATCCTGTTTTACTCGAGCACGGTTAAATTTGGAGTGGCCGGGCTCGTATTCGCCGGTGGTGCGAACTATCGCACGAAACAGATATTCAAGATTGGCGTTGCCGACTTAGTGATGGCTCTGCTGTTCGTCTGGTATTTGGGCGCGGCCGCGTGATGACGCGAGGCAGGCAATATTTTCTCTAGGCCAGGAATTGGAGCAGGTCTTCGGGACGGTCGGTTTGGATGCCGGTGGCGCCTTTCGCGATGACTTCGCGCCATGCGGCGGGGTTGTCGTCAGCGCCGAGGCGATCGACGAAGATGTCGACTTTGGCGTCGCGGGCGACTTGGATGATTTCGTCTTTGAAGTCGTGGCGATCGAAGGCGATTACTTTGGGGTGCAGTTCGTCGAGGCTGCGCTTTAGGTTTTCGACGGATACGGCTTCGGGCATTACCCATAGCTTTGGTTCCAATTTCTGGAGGTCGGCGAGGCGAGCGAAGGAGCCATAGACTACGGTGCGTTTGAGCATGTCGTGGGGACGGAGTGCACCGATCAAAGCCGGCGCTGTCGCGGCTTTCCAATCGAGATAGAGCCCGCAGCGGTTTTTAAGCAGCGCGAGTGCGTCGGAGAAGAGCGGCACATCTGGATCCTCAGCGCGGATTTCGGCGAGGGTCAGCTCTTGGAGTGGGCGTTTACTTTTGAGCGCGGCATCGTGATGGAGGACTAACGCTCCGTCCTTCGTAGTGCGGACATCGAGTTCGACGTAGTCGACGCCCATTTCGATGGCGGCGCGGATGGCGGGGAGAGTGTTCTCGCGATGGCGGGAATGTCCGGCCCGGTGCGCGATGACGGCAATGGGACGCCGCGGGGATGCGGCGAGCACCGGCAGCGTCATGAAATATCGCCGAAGCATCGGCTCCCATTCTCCTACAATCGTTCCATGGAATTGCGCATTGAGAATCTGTCGAAGACCTATAGCAATGGCGTGAAGGCGCTGGACAATGTCACGCTGTCGATCCCGCAGGGGATGTATGGACTGCTGGGGCAGAATGGCGCGGGGAAGTCGACGCTGATGCGCATCATCGCGACACTGCAGGATGCCGATTCGGGATCGGCAACGATTGGGGAAATCGATGTGCTGCGGGACCGGGATGCGGTTCGGCGACGGCTAGGTTATTTGCCGCAGGACTTTGGCGTGTATCCGCGTATTTCGGCGATCGACATGTTGGACCACCTGGCGCTGTTGAAGGGGGTAACGAACGGCGGGGAGCGGAAACGGCTGGTGGAGGCGATGTTGAACAAGGTGAACCTGTTCGAACATCGGAAGAAAGCGCTGGCGAGTTATTCGGGCGGAATGCGGCAGCGGTTTGGAATTGCGCAGGCGTTGATTGGGAATCCGCAACTGCTGATTGTGGATGAACCGACGGCGGGATTGGACCCGGGCGAGAGGAACCGGTTCTATAACTTGCTGGCGGAGGTGGGGGAGAACGTGATTGTGATTCTCTCGACGCACATTGTGGAGGACGTGCTGGAGCTGTGCAGCAAGATGGCGATCATCCATAAGGGCTGTGTGCTGTACGAGGGCGGGCCGGATGCGGCGGTGGATGCGCTGGAGGGACGGATTTATAGCCGGAAGATTGCCAAGGCGGAGTTGCCGCAGTTTGAGACGGAATACAAGGTGATTTCGAACAAGATGGTCGCGGGACGGCCATTGATCCATGTGTTTTCGGAGAGCCCGCTCGATGCGGAGTTTGCGCCGGTGCGGCCCAGTTTGGAAGATGTCTTCTTTGCCAAGATCGGGGGGCTGAACTAATGGCGTGGAAGATATTTTCGTTCGAAGTGCGCTACTGGCTGCGGGGAATGATGGTGTGGGTTTTCCTGGTAATCATTGGCGCGATGATCTTCGGGGCGACGAGTTCGGACAAGATCACGGTGGGCGGGTCGCTGGAGAACACATACCGGAATGCGCCCTACGTGATTCAGAACTTTTACGCGATTATGAGCCTGTTGACGCTGCTGATGACGACGGCATTCGTTAACAGCGCGGCGGCGCGGGACTTTCAGTATGGGACGAATCAATTGATCTTTTCGACGCCGCTGCGGAAGCTGGATTTTCTGTTGGGGCGGTACTTGGGAGCGGCGGCGGTATCGGTGATTCCGATGCTTGGAATTTCGTTTGGCGTAATTCTGGCGAAGTATATGCCTTGGGTAGATGCGGAACGGTGGGGGCCGATTGTGTGGGCAGCGCATGTGAAGGGGATTTTAGTATTCGCGGTGCCAAACACGCTGTTTATCTCGGCGATTGTGTTCTGCGTGGCGGCGTTGACGCGAAGTACTGTAACGTCGTTCCTGAGTTCGCTGGTTCTGCTTGTGGCGTACACCGTGGCGGACGTGATGACGCAGGATCTGGATAACGAAACGATGGGGATGCTGCTGGACCCGTTTGGAATTCGAACGTTTTCGATCATGACGAAGTATTGGACGGTGGCCGAGCGGAACCGGATGGCGCTGGGGTGGGAAGGAATGATGTTGTGGAACCGGCTGATATGGCTGGCGGCGGGCGCAGGGGTCTTCGTTTTCACAGTGTGGCGGTTTACCTTTTCCGACCGCGCCAAGAAGGGACAGGCGATGCCTGTTGAGACCGGGAGTCACCAGGCGGTGGAAATTCCGGCCGTGCGATTCGCGCAGGGCATCGGGGCGCTATGGACACAGTTGCGACGGCTGGTGAGCTTCGAGTTCTGGGGGCTGGTGAAGACTACGTCATTTATCGTGCTGCTGGCGGCGGCGCTACTGAACGCGGTTCCGAGCATTATCTTCGCGGCGAAGGAGGGCTATGGGAACGGATCTTATCCCGTGACCTATTGGATCCTGGAGATTATTCAGGGCTCGTTGTATTTGTTCGTGATTTCGATGATCACCTATTATTCGGGCGTGCTGGTGTGGCGGGAGCGGGACGCGCGGATGGACGAGATGGAGGATACGGCACCGAATCCATCGTGGGTTCGATATTTCGCCAAGCTCGTGGCGCTGCTGGGCGTGTTGTCGATTCTGCAGGTGCTGATGATGGTTACCGGGACCGTAGTGCAGACTGCGTATGGCTATACGCGGTATCAGGCCGGTCTGTATTTGAGCGAACTGTTTGTCTACGACTTCTCCATGTTTGTTTTTTTCGCGGTGCTGGCGTTTTTCATCCATGTGCTTTCGCCGAACAAGTATGTGGGCTACTTCGGTTTCGTCGCGTTCCTGATTGCTAACGGGGCGATATGGGCGCCCTTGAACGTGGCTACGCGGCTGGTGCGTTATGGATCCCGGCCCGGATATACGTATTCGGATTTTTATGGCCACGCGCCGTTTATGTATAGCTGGTGGTGGTTCACGGCCTATTGGGCGGTATTCGCGCTGCTATTGGCCGCGCTGTCATCGGCGCTTTGGCCGCGAGGGAAGGAGACATCGCTCAAGAAACGGTTTGCCGGGTTCCATCCGGCGCTGCGAAAGGCGGCGATCGCGTTTGCGCTGCTGTTTGCGGCGATAGGCGGGTGGCTGTATTGGAACACGATGGTGCGGAACGAGATTATCGGGCCGGAGACGGTGCTCGATATGCGGGCGGATTACGAGAAGACGTATAAGAAGTTCCAGGATCTGCCGCAGCCGCGCGTCACGCAGATTCAGTACGACATCGAGATTTATCCGGAGCGGCGCGCCATTACGTTAAAGGGCGATCAGCAGATTGTGAATAAGCATACGGCGCCAATTGCGGAGATGCACGTGCTGACAGACCGGGCGTATCGCTATGACATTCAGATCGATGGAGCGAAGGTTGATAAAGACGACACGCGGCTCCAGTACCGGATTTACAAACTGGAACCGCCGATGGCGCCGGGCGAGACGCGGCGAATGCGATACACGGTTTCGCGAGAGCCCGTTGGCGTGGAGAACTCGGTAGGCGGGATGAGCGTGGTGCAGAACGGCACGTTCTTCAACAACGGGATTGCGCCACAGATCGGCTATCAGGCGGGAGGAGAGCTGAGCCAGCGGAACGACAGGCGCAAACGCGGTCTGCCGGAGAGGGACCGGATGCCGGCGCTGGAGCGGAACTGCACGGCCCACTGCATGAACACGTATCTCTCGAACAGTTCGGATTGGGTGAGCGTGGAATCGCGGATCTCGACGTCAGCGGACCAGATCGCGATTGCGCCGGGCACGCTTTTGAAGGAGTGGACCGAGGGCGGACGGCGGCATTTCCACTACAAACTCGATAAGGACAGCATGAACTTCTATTCGTTCCTAAGCGCGCGGTATGAAGTGGCGCGGGAGGAGTGGAACGGCGTGAAGACGGAGGTTTACTATCATGCCGAGCATACGTGGAATGTGCCGAAGATGATGAAGTCGATCCAGAAGGCACTGGATTACTGCACGAAGAACTTCGGGCCGTATGCGCACAAGCAGGCGCGGATTATTGAGTTTCCGCGGGTGGCGAGTTTTGCGCAGGCGTTTCCGGGGACGATGCCCTATTCTGAGTCGATTGGATTCATCGCGAAGATGGACAAGCCGGACGATATCGACATGGTCTATTACGTGGTGGCGCATGAGATGGCGCACCAGTGGTGGGCGCATCAGGTGATAGGCGCGAACATGCAGGGGGCGACGGCGCTGAGCGAAATGCTGGCGCAGTATTCGGCGCTGATGGTGATGGAGAAAGAGTACGGCCGGGATATGATGCGGAAGTTCCTGGAGTATGAGATGGACCGCTATTTACGGGCGCGCGGACGGGAGTTGCTGAAGGAACGGCCTGTGCTGACTGTGGAAGCGGAGCAGGGCTATATCCACTATCAGAAGGGCAGCGCGGTGATGTACTACCTGAAAGAGATGATCGGGGAGGACGCGGTGAACCGGGCGCTGCGGAAGATTGTGCAGAAGTTTGCATATGCGCAGGCGCCGTATCCGACTTCGCACGATCTGGTGGACGCGCTACGGGAGGAGACGCCGGAGAATTTGCGGTATCTGGTAAAGGATTTGTTCGAAGAGATCACGCTGTTCGGCAACCGGACGACGCTGGCGAAGGCGCGGAAACTGGGCGATGGAAAGTTCGAAGTGACGATCGATGTGGAGACGAAAAAGTTCAAGGCCGATGAGAAAGGCAACGAGACTGAGGTGCCGGTGAATGACTTCGTTGAGATTGGGGCGTTCGCGAAACCGGGTAAGGATCAGCGCTACGGGAAGGCGCTGTACCGGGAGCGGATCCAGATGAAGACCGGTAAGGGGCAGTACAAGTTCACGGTGAGTGAAGAGCCGGAAAAGGCGGGAATCGATCCGTTCCGGCTGCTGATCGACCGGCTGCCGGAGGACAACTTGAAGAAGGTTACGATTGGCGAGTAGCGGTCACGGCTTGAGACCGAGCTTTTCGCGGATGGCTTTCTCGAGTGCGGGATTTTTCAGGCCCGCGGCCTTTCCCTCGTTCATGGCTTCCTCCGGGGCGACGCCTTTCTGCGTGGCCCGGTAGGCGGCCCATACACCACCGACACGATTGGAACTGCCGCAATGCAGCAATATTTTGCCTTCGCCGGACTTGTCGAGTTCGGCATAGATTTTGGCGAGTTCGCCGTCGGTGGGAATGGTTTGGAAAGGGACGTTGACGTAGTTCATGCCGGCGGCCTTCGCCGCGGCGGCTTCGTCGAAACCAACCTTCTCCATCTCCGCGGCGGTTCGGAGGTTGATAACGGTTTTGACGCCGAGCTTGGCGTAATTGGATAAATCGGCTTGGGATGGCTGGCCGAGAAAATACACGCGAGCGTCTGGCGCGCCCTTGGTTACTGATACGAAGCGTGGGGGCGTGGCGGTGTTGGCGAAGTCCCAAGTGGTGCGGTAGGCCAGTTGGAGGATCTTGCCCATTTTGGGGAAATTGATCAGCTCCACGGAGTCGGTCACTTGGTGGTAATCGGGATGGAAGCCCGTAAACCACCAGAGGGCGGGAATGTCTTTCAGCACGAACGGGTACTGGTCGCTGCGGAAGAAGACGTTTAGAGCGGGCTCCATGTCCCATTTGTTGTTGAGACGGAGGCCGACGAATTCGTTGGCTTTTTCCACGGCTTTGGCGTAGTCGGGGCTGTAGTAGGCGCCGACGAGGTTCATTTCGTTGGAGGTGTCGGGCGCAATGGTGATGAGTCCGTCGGTTTGGGTGCTGGGTTTTTCGTCGCGGCCGATCATGTCGAAGTTAATGACGGCTTTGGTTCCGGCGAGTGGCCGAAGGGGGTGATCGGCGTAGTGGTAACTGCCCAACAGGCCGCGCTCCTCAGCGCCGAAGATGGCGAAGAGGATGGATCGGCGGGGCTTAACCCCGGCCTTCATAAAGGCATGAGCGAGTGCGACGACGCCGACGGTTCCGGAGCCGTTGTCGTCGGCGCCAGGGAACTGGGCACCGAGGTTGAAGGCGGGACCGTCGTGATCATGGTGGGCGCTGATGATGATGGTTTCATCCTTTAGATCCGAGCCTTCCAGCAATCCGACTACGTTGAAGGTCTCGGCCAGCTTTGTTTGGGTGTTGACGATATCGATGTCGGCGGTGATGCCTGGGAGCAGGGCGGAACGGGGCTTGAGATCGCGGTCGATGGCGGTATGGATGGCGTTGGCGGTTTGGCCGGTAGCGGCGACGAGGTCTTTGCCGAGGGCTTCGGCGATGGTGATTAAGGGAATTTGCAGCGAGCTGTTTTCGAGGGTTTGCTGCGGAAGACGCGCGTTTCGCTGCGCCGAGCCGGGGATGCGCGCGCGGCGTTCCTCATTGGACGGATGGTTGCGGTTGGGTTCCGGCATTAATAGGACCGCGACGGCTCCGTGCTGCTGCGCTGTGAGCACTTTCACATAGGTCCCGGCGTAGCGTGTGTTTCCTTTACCGCTAAAGATGGAATTGGGGTCCGATTCCTGGGGCTCGTGATCGAAGATGAGGACGACTTTGCCTTTTACGTCAAGCCCAGCATAATCGTCATAATTGAGTTCGGGCGCTGTGATGCCGAAGCCGGCGAATACAATGGGTCCCTTGATGCGGCCGGGCTTGGGGAACGACACCCCGGCTTCGGGCGAGCGGTAAGATTTCGCGACGCCGTTCCTGGTGATGGTGAGGCCCGATTTCTCGCGGTCGACGCGGAAGTCGGTCAGCGGAACGGACTGCAGGAAGGAGCCGTTTGCGGCGGGTTTGAGACCGGCTTTGGTGAACTCCGAGACGAGCCACTGGATGGAAACTTCCGATCCTCGTTCCAACGATAATCGACCCTGTAATGGTTCACTAGTCAGGAAAGTGAGGTCGGCGCGCAGGCGCGTCTCCGAAAGTTCCGCGAATGCCTTTTCGTAATTTTGCCCGGCGGCGCAGAGGCAAAGGAGTGGTAGAAGGAAGGGGCGCACGCGATCAGCTTAACGTATTCTGAAGGGGATGGACCGTAGAACTTTTCTTTCCAGTGCCCTGTTCGCACAGGCTCCGGGAGCATTTCAAGCCGCTGTTGCCAAGCGGATTATTACACCGGACCCGTTGCTGCCGGTGAGCGGCGGCATGGGCCAGCCGAACCCCGTTAGCATAAAAATGGGCGATTTGGCGGCGCGCGCGATGGTTTTTCGCTCGGGGGCGGAAGCGGTGGCTTTCGTCAGCGTCGACTGCATTGGGTTTCCTTCCGTGCTGGGCGACCGGGCGCGGGCGCTGGTGAAGGGATTGGCGGCGGACCGGATTCTGATCGGCGCGACGCATACTCATAGCGCGCCGGACTGCTACGCGTTTCCGGATGGCAAAGGCGGCCACACGGGCTCGCTGGAATATATGCAGTTTGTGGTGGAGCAGATTGCGGCAGCGGTGAATGAGGCGTTGGGACGATTGGAACCGGCGGAATTGCGGGTGGCTTCCGGAGAAGCGAAGGGCAAGATCGCTTACAACTACTATGCGCCGGATCTCTACGACCGGCGGGCGAGCGTGCTGCAAGTTCGGAGCACGGCGGGCAAGATGATAGGCACCTTGGTGAATTACGCGATCCACCCGGAAGTGCTCGGGAACAAAGTGGGAATTCTGAGCCCGGACTTGATCGGACCGCTTTGCGACGCGGTGGAAAATGCGGCGGGCGGGATGGCGCTGTTCATGAATGGCGCGCAGGGCGGCATGGTTACGGCGGATAATCGGAACCTGACCAAGCCTCGTGATCCGCAGAGAGCGTATTGGAACGACGACCGGGAGTGGAGCGAATGCGAGCGGATTGGTTCGTTGCTCGCTAATGAATCATTGCGGATAATCGAACCGGCCGGCTGGCAGCCTCATCCGAAACTGGAATCGCGATCGGTCATGGTGCGCTTCCCGGTTGAGTCCGACGATTTGTGGCAAGTGGTGACGAAGTCGCCGCTGAAGTATCCGCATAGCGCCGACCGATCGGTGACTGCGAGAGTGAATCTCGTGAACCTGGGGAACGCGCAGATCCTCACGATTCCCGGAGAGGCGTTGCCCAACATCGGATTCTTCCTGAAGCGGGAAGATGCGTGGGGAGCACAACTTCCTGTTCGGGCTGACCAATGACGCGTTCGGCTACATTCTGACGCAGGTGGACTTTGCGAGCTTTCCCGCCTACCGGTACATCTCTCGCGTTTCGCTGGGAGAGATGACCGGTGAGATTTACATGAAGGCGGCGCTGGAACTGATTCGTTAGAAGGTCAGCCGCAGGGCGAGTTGGAGAATGCGCGGGTCACTGGCGCTGGTGATGCGCATGAACTGCACGTTGTTCTGCGCGTTGTTCGGCGCGCCAAGATTGGTACGGTTGAAGGCGTTGAAGGCTTCGAAGCGGAACGTGGTGTTGACGCGTTCTTTGATGCGGAAGCTCTTGAAGAGGCCGAAATCGTAGCTAGCAAAGCCCGGCGCGCGGTAGGTGTTGCGGCCCAAGTTTCCGAAAGTGCCGAGGGCGTTGGGAGCGAAGGCGGCTCGGTTCAGATACTGATCTATCACGTCGCCCTTCGGACGGTCATCACTTAGGTAGGCGTTGCCGATGATGTCGGCGCGCTGACCGCCGGTGCCGGTGCGGGCATTGTCGACGCCACTGGCGACGGAGAACGGGAATCCGGACTGAAGGCTGACGATGGAGTTGAGGCTCCAGCCGCCGATGATGGCGCGGGCGAATCCATTTTCCGGCCGGAAGGGAAGTTCCCAGAGGCCGGAGAGATTGAAGACGTGGCGTTTGTCGAAGTCGGATGGGCCTTTGTCGAAGGCTTGATTGTTGGGGTTCGTGCGAGCCTGGCCGGTGGCTTTGTTAGCGGAGGCGTCGTCGATGCTCTTGCCGAACTGGTAGTTCGTGAGGATGGAGAAGCCTTTGGCGAAGCGGCGCTCGGCGGTGAACTGGAGGGCGTGGTAGGTAGAGTTGCCGACGGGTTCAATGATCGTCGTAGCACCTAGGGCAGGGGCCAAGGGGCGACGGGCGTTGGTGGTGGCCGTCGTTGCGCCGGCGGAGTAAACGGCGGCGTTGAACTCGCGGAGGGCGACGAGGCGCGTGCCTTTGGAACCGGCGTAGGAGACACGTCCGATGAAGCCACCGGCGATCTCCCTTTCCAGGGTGAAGTTCCATGACTGCACATAAGGATTGCGCATATGCTCCTCGTAGAGGAACTGCGAGCTGAACTGCGCGAAGGCGACGGTGCTGGGGGGCGTGGTGGTGCCGGGGAAAGGATTGGTGGTTCCGGCCCAGGGACTGGTGAAGCTGTTTGTGTTGTTTCCGTTGACCGTCACTACAGTTCCAAAAGGTGCTTGATTGGCCTGGCTATTAGTCGAAATGGTGTTCGAACGATCGAAGAAGATGCCGTATCCGCCGCGGACGGCGGTTTTGCCATCGCCGAAGACGTCCCATGCGAAGCCGATACGCGGACCGAAGTTGCTCCAGGTTTTACCGAAGCCGCCGTCGGGAATTCCGGCATCGCCGGGGTAGACGACACCGCGCGGGGCGTTGACGTAGCGGGTCGACTGCTGGCCGGCGCGCCACGTAGCGAGTTTGCCATCGACATCGGTATACGGGAGGAACGGCTCCCAGCGAACGCCGAGATCGAGCGTGAAATTACGGCGTAGCTTCATAGAGTCCTGGAAGAAGAGGCTGTACATGTCGAAGCGGGTCTTCTTGTATTCGCCGACGCCTTGGGCGAGGGTGTTGAATTTGCCGAGGTAGAAGTCCGCGAGCGCGTCGGTAGTGAATGGCGCGCCGTTGTTAAAGTTGAACTGGCCGTTCGCACGGAAGTTGTTAACGACGTCGCCGATTCCGTGATCGAATTCGCCGCCGAAAGTGATCTGGTGTTTGCCCTTGGACCAACGCATGATATCGGAGATTTGATACTCCCTGCGGATGAAGTCGTTGGTGTCGCCGGTATTTAGAGTGCCGAAGTAGCCGTCGACGGTGATGTGGTATTGCGGCATGTCGTCGTTGTACATGTTGACGCCAAGGGACTTCAGGCTCTTGGGGGGATAGACCGGTACAGCGGGGCCGTTGGTGCGGTTGAGGCCGAAAAGGAACTGGTTGGTAAGCGTGGGGCTTACCATATGGGTATCTGTAACGGTGACGCTGGTATTGTTCCAGCCGCGCGTGACAACGGATTCCAGATAGTTCGAGGGATTCAACATACCGGGCTGGTCTGCGACAGAGCGCCAGTACCGGCCACTTAGGCGGTTGCGGGAAGTGATTTGCTGATCGCCCCGGACAAGGAACTGATCGTCGCGGTAGGAGTTGGGCGGAGCGATGGAAATCGTGTTCCCAGAGGTTGGCAATGGAATGAAATCGCGCGCGATGCCGGATGTGATGGGGTTATAGAGCGAGAGGGGAATCTGGTTGCCAGGGAATGGGGCGAGGTTATCGAAGGGATTACGGAGCACGCGATTGGTAATGCTGGAGAAGTCACCGTTGCGCTGGGCGGCGGTGGGGACCACACGGCCGGCAGCGATGGGGGCCTGGCGCTGCGTGGTGCCCTGGTAGGAAAAGAAGAAGAACGTTTTGTCGCGGCCGTTGTAGACCTTCGGGATGAAGACGGGGCCGCCGACAGTCGCCCCGAACTGGTTGCGCTTCAAGCCGTCGTCGCGACGTTCGGTGGAACCGGGAGAGACGGGCGGATTAAAGAAGTTGCGGCCATTGAGTGCCTTGTTGCGGACGAATTCGAAGGCGCTACCATGGAGGTCATTGGTGCCAGATTTGGTGACGGCATTAACGAGGCCACCGGACTGGCGGCCGAACTCGGCGGAGAAGTTGTTAGTCTGGACGCTGAACTCCTGGAGTGCATCGGGGTTCGGCATGGGATTGGCAGCGTTGGAGTAGTGGTCGTTGTTCTGGGCGCCATCCAGCACGTAGTTGGTGCTGTTGGAACGGCTGCCATTTACGGAAACGGGATTTGTACCGGGGTAAGTGGTGCCGGAGGTAACGTCGGCGCGGGTGTCCTTTACGACCCCGACGATGAGCTGCATTAGCTGAGTGGGGTTGCGTCCGTTGAGGGGTAGTTCTTCGATGCGCTTTTGATCGACGACTGCTTTAAGGGTGGCGGTGGTTGTGTCTACGGCGACGGCCTGGCTGCTGACGGTTATGGACTCAGCGGCGGTGCCGACGGCGAGGTTGACGTCAACACGGGCGACTTCATTAACCTGGAGTCGAATGCCTTTGGTCTGGTATTTCTTAAAACCGCTAACTTCGGCGACCAGGTCGTAAACGCCTACAGGGAGAGTGCGGATTGCGTAGGCGCCGCTTTCATCGGTGGTGGTCTGGAAAGTTGCCGACGTACCCGTGTTGGTGACGGTAACGTTGACCTTGGGCACGACCGCTCCAGTGGCATCGTGGACGATGCCGCTAATGGTCCCGCTGACGTTTTGCGGGAGGGCGGGAAGTGAGACGAGAACCAGCGTTGCGACGAGGCGGAATAGGTTCATGACGGACTCCTAACGATTGAAGCTAGATGATAGCGGCGAGTTGTTCGATTTCCTTGATCGCGACACCAATGCGTTCGCGAACAGGACTCTCTACGGCAGTGAGAGGCTCGGCCGGCAGTCCGCTGGCCAACCCCAGAAATTCCAAAGCGCTCTTAATACCATATATAAATCCGGGGCCATAGGAAGCGGCCCCATAGATTTCCGTTCCGATGCGCGCGACGAGATTCTGCAGTTCGCGGGCACGCTGTTTGTTGCCGGCGTGAATCGCGTTATAGAGGGCGACGTAGAGTCTTGGGAAGAGGTTCGCACCGCCATTGACACCGCCATCGGCGCCGGCATCCATGGCTTCGAGCAGAACCTCTTCCGGGCCCCAGAGGATGGGTATCCCAGGTAGGAGGCTGCGGGTGCGGGCGAGCTTGGCGAGGTCGCCGCCGGAGTCTTTTATGCCGCAGACGTTCGGCATTTGTGCGAGGCGGGCGAGGGTTTCCGGTTCAAGCGGGACTTTGGTGAAGACGGGGATGTTGTAAAGATAGACGGGCAAGGGCAGGCGGGGAATGATGCGTTCGGCGCAGCGGATGAGCTCGTCCTGAGAGATGGAAAAGTAGAAGGGCGGGGTCCATACGAGCGCGGCCGCGCCGGCTTCGGCGGCGTGATCAGCGAGAGACAGCGCGTCGTCCGTTGAGGCTTCGAGCAGTCCCGCCAGGACCGGCACTTGGCCATCGGCGAGTTTGCAGCAGCTTTGAATGACTTCGCGCTTTAGCGACTGGGGAAGACTGGGCCCTTCGCCGGTTGTTCCGAGGACAAAGAGCCCGTTGACGCCGGCGCGGATCGCCCGATCGGTGATGCGCGCGAAGCCCTCGGTGTCGAGTTGACCGGGGGCGGCGAGCGGCGTGACCAACGGGGGAGTTATGCCGTTTCGAGGGATGTTGGACATGCGGAGTTCAGGCGCTGCGCATCAATTCATCCCAAGTGACTTCGCGCTTTTTATCGATCGCCATTTGACCAAGGAGGGATGTGAGAGTGCTTTCGGCAGCGCGTATGCCCACGTTTTCCGGCCTGCCTTCGGTGACTCGGTTCACAAACTCCTTCAACGCATCGTAAGTGATGTCCTGGCCGGCCTTCTCGGTGACTGGGCCGGAACCGGTGTTGTAGGTCCAATGTTCGCGGGCGGTCTCGACGAAGCCGTTGTCGCCGATGTAGCGTTCGCGGTTGGAGCGGAAGTATCGAGGAGTCATCTGGGAACCGATAAAGGTCATCTGGACTTTGTCGGGGTAGTCGAAGGTGACGCTGAGATGATCGAGGAGATCTCCGCGTTTTTCGACAGTGCGGCCACCTGTGCCGAGCGCCTTCAACGGGTGCGCGCCGAGAAACCAGTTGATGGCGTCGAGGTTGTGTACGTAGGTCTCGACGATGACTTCGCCGAAGGTGGCGCGCCAGAGTTTCCACTGCTCGAGCTTTTCTTTTTCATTGCGCGGGAGCGGGGGGACCGGTTCGTCGCCTTTGAGCGCGAACTTCAGGAATTCGCCGTGCACTTCGCGGATCTTGCCGATCGCGCCGGATTCCATGAACTGTTTGGCCTTGACGTAGACGCCGCCGTAGCGCTGCTGGAAACCGAATGTGATGTTTTGTTTGCGGTTGGCGCTGTCGGCTGCTTTCATGACGCGCTTGCAGCCGGCGACGTCTACGCCGGCAGGTTTTTCCATATAGATGTGCTTGCCGGATTTAACGGCGGCTTCGAAGTGTTCGGGATGGAGATAGACGGGCGTGGAGATCATGACGGCGTCGACATCGCTGGCGAGGACTTCGCTGTAGTCGGTGTAGCCCTTAGCGTCCGGATTGCCGATGCGTTTGCGGGCGGCGTCAATCGTTTCCGGGACGACGTCGCATATCGCGACGACTTTTACGCGCGGATCCTTGGCGATGGCAGTGCCCGTGTAGGCGCCGCGATTGCCGGCGCCGATGACACCAACCTTGATGGCGCTGTTCTGCGCGCTGCCGCGAATGGCTTGAAACGGGACGAGGGCAGCGGCTTGGAAGGCGGAGCGGCGAGTGAAGTTCTTCATAACAATTCCTTTGTTCGATTAGAGCATTCCGCAGGCTTGAAGCAGGACCTCGTGGGTCATGAGGTCGTGTTCGGCGGAGTAAGTGGGAGTGGCGCCGTTTCGCATGACGGCGGCCATTTCGGCAAAGTCCGGGGTATACGTGAGGCCGGGAGGGCTGGGCGGTTCGAGGGTTTGCTCGCCCGCCTTATAAGGCCCATTGGCGTCTTTCAAAGTAACGGTCAGGCGGACCGGGGCGAAGGGCGAGGCCTTGGCGGATCCGTTGGTGCCAAGCATTTCGACGTAGCGGTGCTGGTTGCCCAAGGGGTCGAAACCGGCGAGAGAGATTTCGGCGATGGCGTCTTTATATTCGAGGACGACGAGATTGTTGTCGGCCAGGCCATCGGCATTCGGCGCGTGGTGGTGGATGTAACCGTTGACGCGCAGGGGCTTGCCTAGGAGGGCGGTGGCGCGGTCGATGAGATGGCAGCCTTCGGAAAACATCATGCCGCCTCTGTATTTGGCCAAGTGTCGGCGCTCATCGGCGAGGATTGGTTTATCAATGGACGCCCGGAAGCGGTAGACGCGGCCTAGCCACCCATTGCGGGCAGCTTCCATGGCAGCCTGCATGCCGGAGTGATAGCGCCACTGGTAGCCCATTTGGACAATTCGTTTCCGCTGGCGGGCGTCGGCGAGGAGGTTGCGAAGGCCGTCGAGACTGGCGCCGGGCGGCTTGTCGAGATGGACCCATTTTCCGGCGGCGACGCATTGCTGGGCGAAGTGGAGGTTGCGCTCGGCGTCGGCAAATTCGATCGCCACCATCTCGATGGAGGTGTCCTTGATGATGTCATCGGCCTTGAGCCAGCGAGCGTTTTTGAATCCGGGGCCGATGGCGGGGTCGTCGGCGTCTGGCCGGGCGACGCCGAGGAAATCGTATTCAGCCATGCTCTGAAGCGCAAGGATTTTGCTGCTGGCGTGGCCGTGACCGGTCCCGATCATGGCGGCGCGAATTCTACGGTTAGTCGCTGCGAAGGCGGGTGCGGCAAGGGCGGCGAAGGTACGGCGGGTCATGGAGCCTGAATCTGAATGATTTCGGTTTCACCGGGGGCGTCGCCGATTACTTCGAGTTTGGCGGCTCCCTGGATGAAGATGGCGTCACGCTCACCGGCGGTGTAAGTTTTTCCATCCGCCGTGACGCGCAGTGCGCCACGCCAGACGAAGAGCACCTGTTCGCCTGCTGACTTAACTTCGGTCTTGAATTTCTGTTTGTGTTTGAGGAGGAAATGGGAGCCGGTGGAGCGGTTAGAACCGAGAGCAGCGTTTGAAAATTCGCCGTTCTTTTCCTTGAAATTGACGAATTTCACCGCGCCGGGCGTGATGACGCCGACGGGCTTGGCGGCGCCGGCTTTCTTTGAGTCGCGGGCTCCGGTGTAGAGGATGAGATCGGGCGGGTTTTGGAAGCTGATCATGACGGCTTCGCCGGTTCCGGCGGTGATAGTGCCGTGGATCTGGCCGGTGGGGACGAAAGCGGCATCGCCGGCTTTGAATAGCCGTAAGTTGTCGCCCTGGCGGAGGTTGACTTCGCCGCCGAGGACGAGGATGGTGTCGTCGGAGATGTCGTGAACGTGTTGGGCGAACTCGGAACCGGGCGTGGAGATGGAGAGATTGAGGGTCGTTTTCTTGGCGCCCAGGCCGGGGTGAACGATGCGGCGGGAGGTAACTTCGCCCATACGAAAGGGATCGCTTTCGGAGAAACGAATTACGCGGATGTTGTCGGCGGAGAGCGTGAGAGCGGCGACGAAAAGGAAAAGCGGCAACTTCATGAGCGGATGATTCTGTCTCGCTATGATATACCAATCTTCATGAATCGCCGTACCCTGTTACCGCTTCCGCTGATGGCACTTGCGAAAGCGCCGGCGATGCGGCTTTCGATTCGGGTAGAGCCGTTGTTCCCGGGATTGACGCTAGCTAAGCAATTGGCACTTGTGGCGGAGGCGGGCTATCCGGGATATGAGTTTGGGGACTGGCGGGCTTCGGATCCGAAACAGATTGTGCCGTTGCAGCGGAAATTAGGGCTCGAGTGCGTGTGTCTGGTGGGGAATCGCAGCGTGAATCCGAAGGGGATGGGGCTGTGCGATCCGGCGGAGCGGGCCGGATTTCTGGCGGAGATCAAGGCGTCAGCCGAAGCGGCACAGCGGTTTGAGACGAAAAAGATGGTGGTGTTATCGGGCTTCAAAGTGCCGGGAATGACGCGCGAGGCGCAGCACGCGAGCATGGTGGAGGGGATGAAGCGGGCGCACGATATTGTGTCGAAATACGACGTCACGATGATCGTGGAGGTGATTAATACGCTGGCGAAGATCGAGCCGTTGAATCCAAAAGGCGACAACCACGCGAACTATTTTCTGGATCGGACTCCGGAGGCGTTTGAGATGGTGCGGGAAGTGGGGAGCCCGTATTTCCAGATTCTCTACGATCTGTACCATGTGCAGATCATGGAGGGGAATCTGATCGCGACAATTCGGGCGAACGTCGGGGCGATTGGGCATATCCATGTTGCCGACGTTCCGGGGCGGCACGAACCGGGGACAGGGGAGATCCACTTTGGAAATGTCTTCCGTGCCATTCGGGAGAGCGGCTACAAGGGGTTTGTGGGGATGGAGTACATCCCGTCCGTCGATGTTATGAAGACGCTGGCGGACGTTAAGGCGCTAGCGGGTTAACCAGTTCTACTTAAATCGCTTTCGTTATCGAAGAGTGTCTTCGAGAGTAGTACTGCTGAGAATTTGTTTGGCCCAGAGATGCAATTCTTCAACAGACGCTTCGTGCAGGCGCTTTGCGGCCCATGCAGGAAGCACGCCAAACTTTTCGGTCAATAGTTCAGCCAGCAAGTTTTGCCGGCCTTCCCGCAGACCTTCCTGTAAGCCTTCCCGGAGTCCTTCCTGTAAGCCTTCCCGAAGTCCTTCCTGTAAGCCTTTGCTGCGGCCAGCTTCATACTGCTCCAGAATCAGCGGCGCCAGAACTTTGTTCTCCATCAAGTTGATCATTCCGAGCTCCCTTAGCCCTTCGTTAACGACCTCTTCCATTCCCAGTATGCCTGAAAGCTGGAGAAGAGTGCCTGCCGCCCAATTCTGGTCTTCGCGCCGCATTTCGCGGATTCGCATCATCACGGTCGCCAGCGCCTTCTCCGGCGCCCCTTTCGCCAGCAGCGCCAGAATATTATCCGCCCAATCCAGGCTTGCCAAAAGCGGTTCGGCGTCGATTTCCCGAAGGTTGACGATCTCGAAACGGAATTCCATGGACGGAGACTGGTAGATATGCTCCAGCCGCACTGGTTCCCTGCCGAGATAAAGAACCGTTTGTACGACATGTTGCTTGTGAGTCCGGACCAGGTAGACGTAGTACTCCAACATGCGCAGCGCGAATCCGCTCTCGTTCGCGGTTTGGAACTCGACCTGATGGAGGGCTCCATCTTCGGTTCTAACCACCATGTCGGCGCGGCGGTTGGACATCTGCGGCTGTTCGGTCGCCAGAAATTCAGTTACTCTTGCGCCGAAAAGTCTGCGGCGGATGATTCCGTCGCCGTCGCGCAGGAACAGCGTCTTCAAAGAGACGTCGTAGCGATGGGCCATAGTGGAAAATCGACCGCCTAGGTCCTCATCATTTCGTCCCAGGTCACTTCCCGGCGGAGGTCCATGGCCATGCGGCCGAGTATGGCGGTGAGAGTACTTTCGGCGCCGCGGACGCCGGTGTTTTCCGGCTTGCCGTCCTGGATGCGCTGGATGAAGGCGGCCACCGAATCGATGGTGATGTTGCGCGGAGAACGCTCCGAGGTTTCGTCCTTGGGTCCGCGGAAATGGCGCCAGTGGTTTTCGGAGGTTTCAATTGTGCCTTTGGGTCCGAAGAACTGTTCGACAACGTCGCGATAGCCGGGTGAGGCGAGAGTGGTGCCGGAAAGCTGGCCCTGTACGCCATCGGGGTATTCGAAGGCGACGAAGTTGTGGTCGCGGGTGTCGCCGCGCTTGGGAAGCGTGGACCCTCCGGAACCGATGGCGCTGAGCGGGCGGGCACCGAGGAACCAGTTCAGAACGTCAATGGAATGGACGTTGTTTTCAACGATCAGATCGCCGGAGAGATCCTTCCAATTGCCCCAATTGGCGATCTTCTCTTTCTCGGTCATTGGGGGCGGCGTCTTCTCTCCGGAGCGGCTAAGACCTTCACTCTTAATGAATCGCGCGAAGCCGAGATGGATTTTGCCGATAGCGCCGGAATCGGCCAGGGCCTTTGCTTTTAAGTAGCCTTGGCCGTAGCGGCGCTGGAAGCCGAAGTTGATATTAATTTTTCGATCGGCGGCGTCGGCGGCGCGCATGATGCGTTTGCAACCGGCCACATCCATGGAGGCGGGTTTTTCGATGTAGATGTGCTTGCCCGATTTGACGGCAGCCTCGAAGTGATCAGCATGGAGGAAAACGGGGGTCGCGATGATAATGGCGTCGATATCGCTCGCCAGCATCTTCTGATAGTCGGAATAGAGACGCGGATTTTCGACGCCGATTTCCTTTTTTGCGCGCTCCATGTGGTCCGGTACGACGTCACAGAGGGCGACGACACGGCCGGGGGTATTCTTGGCGAGCATGGCGGCGACGAATGTTCCGCGGTTTCCGGTTCCGAGGACACCGACGGTGACGGCGCCGTTCGCAGCACCCAAGCTGAGTGACCCCGCGAGCAGGCTGCGGCGAGTGATCATGTCATTTCTCCCGAGGCGCGGAGCAGCGTTTCGTGGAGGAGCAGTTCGTGATCGTAGGAGTGCTTCAGGGGCTTGCCGGTTTGGATGGCCTTGGCGAGTTCGGCGAAGTCGGCAACGAAGCGGGGTTGGGGAGGGAGAGTCAGGTCCTGCCATCCGGCCTTGTAGGGGCCTTTCGGGTTACGCATAAAGACGCGCATGCGGGGCGGGGCGGATTCGGGATGGACAATGAAAGTGCCGTCGGTACCGATGATTTCGAAGGAGCGGTGGTCGCCGGAACCGGCCATTTTGGCGGACTGGGCGATGACAGCGAGGGCCTTGTCGAACTCCATGACCGCCAGATTGTTGTCGGCGAGTGTGTCAGGGACGCTGGTGTCGTGCCGCAGCCAGCTTTTGACGGTTTTGGGACGGCCGAGCAGATCGACAACGCGGTCAATGACGTGACCGCTGAGTTCAAAGAGCCCGCCGCCTTTGTACTTCCCTTCGATGGCGCGTTCATCGGGACCGCGATCCGAATTCATGGTGCCGCGCACCATATATACTTCTCCGAGCCAGCCATTCTTCGCCGCATCGATCGCTGCCATCAACCCTTGGTGCCATCGCCAGAGGTAGCCAGACTGGATGATCAGTTTTTTGCGGCGGGCGCTTTCGACGAGTTCTTTATAGGTCTTCCAATCGTTGCCCGTTGGCTTTTCCAGATGGAGATGTTTGCCGGCATCGATGACTTTCTTGCCCCAGGCGAGCGATTCCCACACGCGGCATTCGACGACGATGAGTTGGACGGAAGGGTCACGAAGGAGGGCGTCTTCTTCGATCCATTTGATGGCGGCGTAGCGGGGGTCTTTGGAAAGAGTGGCCTTGGCGGCGGCATTGTTCTCGACAACGCCCACGATTTCGTAATCGGGTGAATCGAGCATCGCTTTGTATTTACCGTAGAAGTGGCTGTGGCCGGTACCGAGCATGCCGGCACGAACCTTTGCATTCGAGGCTGACGCCAGCATGGCGGCTCCCGCGCTTTGGATTAATAATCGTCGATCCATTTCGTCGCCTACGATACCAGAAAAATGCCGTTTCGATAAACCCTTGATATCCTAAGGGGTTCATGCCTGCAATTCGAGACATCTCCGCGGATAAGTTCGTTTTTGGGTGCCACCGTTTCGGTTTTGGACCGGCGCCGGGGGGCGGATTGGTTGACGTGGAGAAGCACGTGGTTCCGATGGTTAAGACCGCGTGGGAGATGGGCATTCGGGCGTTCGATTCGGCTGTTCTTTACCGGGCGACGCTGCAATTGGGGCAGGCGCTGCAGTTCCTGGGAATCGATCCGGCTGCGATTCGCTTCCAGACGAAATGTCTTCGATATTTGGGGCTGGCGATTGACGAAGCGGTGGAGCATCAGCCGGAAGCGCTGCTGCAGGGCATTCCGCGCCGGTACCATGGGCTGACGGACAAATGGGATACGTCGCCGAAAGCGATTGAACAGCAGATTTGCCGCGAGCGGATTGAGTACGGCGGGGACAGGTTGGCGGGCGTGGCCCTGCACGATCCGCCGGATATGGAAAAACAGGCGGGGCTGGAATGGGACAGAGACCTACGGGAGGCGGTGGCTTACCTTCGGTCGGCGAAAAAGGCCGGGTTTGTTGGCAGGATCGGGCTGGGAATTAAGGAACCGGCGTTTGTCGATCGGTTTCTGACCGAGGAACCCAACACGCTGGACTATGCCGGAATTACATTCTGCCCATCGATTTTAGGCCCGATGATGAAAATCATCGAGAGCAGCCATGAGCACAACTTCGAAGTTACCCTGATGGGAATTAATTACGGGCAGGCGTTCACGCTGACCCAGGACCCGGCGACGGCGCCGCCGTTCCTTTATAACTACGAGGTGGCGACGGCGGAGGAGCGGGCGCTGATGTCGCAGTTCTACCGAATCTGTGGATCGACACCATTGCTTCATTTGGCCGCGGCGGTGGCCGGTTTGCTGGCGGTGCACTTTCCGAAGTCCGTGACGCAGATTGTGACCTCAACGATGACGCCGGGGCGACTGGTGGAGACGATGCGGCTGGTGCGGGAGGCCGAAGTGCCCGCGCCGGTTTGGAGCGAGTTGAAGGCGGCGGAACTGATTCCGCGCGATTTTCCGACGACCTAATTCTTTGCGACAATTTGTCCCATTCGTTCGTGAATATGGGATAAATTGTCTCGTAGAACTTCAGTTATAGCCCTTCGGTACCTATGCCATAGGGAAAATCGTCCTATACCTCTTCCTTTCCGCAAGATTCTACATATACTTGACCTTATCTCATCCATAGCATGCTGCAGCTATATTACTAGGACTGAAATGGCCATTATTCCCGGAAGTATTCTCCCGTCTTTGCTATCCGTGTACGACCAATTGCTGGAATTACGAAGTATATTGGTGGGACATATCGTAGTAAAAATCCTGATCGCTTCGTTTTTTGTAGTGTCGCTACTCATGTCTATTGCGTTGTGTGTCTATTGGGCCTACTGCACTTACTACGTGCTACGGGCGCAAGGCGCGGAGTTGACGGAGGCTGAGGTGGAGCCGATGCTGTGGGAGAAGAAGCTGCGCGAACAGCTCGGGAACTTTTTCAACGGCGGAGTGTGGACCCTTTCGTAGTTTCGCGAAACGCCGGGCAAGCGGCGTGCGCCTATTCTAGGTAGTAGGCATGTATCGAGTTTGTTTCGCTGTAATGGCGCTGATGGCCGGCGCCGCCGAATGGTCGTCCAAGCCGTTTTCCGAATGGTCGCAGGACACCGTGCTGCGGCTGCTTACGGATTCGCCGTGGTCAAAGGGTTCGAGCGCTAATATCGAGTGGACGAAGCGGGAGAGCCGGCCGTTGACGTATAAGGACATTCCGGGCGCCGACCACAATGTGGCGAAGGACAACAGTTTGGGTCCGCTCGGGGGAATCGGAGCGCCGAAGCCGAAACTTCCGGTGAAAGCCGATTTGCTGATTCGATTCCCGAACGCGCTGCCGCTTCGGCATGCGAAGGCGGTTTACCGGATGCGGGAGGAGAAGCTGCCGGCCGACCGGTTGAACAGCCTGATTGACGCACCCGTTTCGTCGTTCTACGTATTGGAGATCTTCGGGGTGCCGTCGGAGGTTGCTCATCAAGGGGCGGGGAGCGTGGAGGCGCTGATCACACGTTCGGCCTATCTGCGGACGCGGCATGGGCGCAAGTATTTGCCAGCGCGCACGGAGGTGACGATCCAGGCGACGACGCTGAAGATCCTGGTCTATTTCCCGAATGAGGAGCCGTTGAAGCCGGCCGACGAGGAGGTTGAGTTCTTCGCCGATATCCAATTGCTCAAGTGCAAAGAGCGCTTCCGGCTGAGCCAGATGATGTACATGGGCCGGCTGGAACTGTAGTGCCGCCAGCTATTTGAGGGGAGAATAGGCGGCCGCTTTGTAGAGCGCCACTTTGAAGAAGGCGTTCATCTGTCCGTGTTCGGCGATCGACTCATTGCGAACACGAATCCACTCCTCGTCGGCCTGGAATTTGGCCCACGCCTTCTCGCGGGCGTCCAGGGAGTCGAATGGAGTGAAGTAGACCAGGTTGGGCATCAGTTCGCCGAAGAGGGCGGAGGTGTAGAGCACCGGGTGGATACCGCAGCGGTGGAAGATAGCGATTTCGGGGCTTTCGAAGCGATCATGCAGGGCTCCGAGCTGGCGGTAGGTAGGGGCGTGGTAGACGCGGAGTTCAAATACTCTAGGCTTGTCGCCGCCTTCCTTGAGTACGGGTGAGTAGGAAGTGCCTTCGAGCAGGGACTGGGTGAAGTGTTCGTAAGGGGGCTCGTGGTGGTCTTCCCAGTAGTCGAGGGCGGCGCGCATATCGGCGTCCGAACGGATGGAGGCCCAACTGTCGTGCCATTGGGCGAATGAGTCCCATTCGGCGAGGACGGCGACCTGCGGCAGATGATCGGAGGCGACGGCGTCCATGACGAGGGCCGTGTGCTTTCCGGAGAGGCGGGTATAGGCGGGTATCCATGCCTCCTCCAGCCAGGCGTGGAGGCGGGAACTCTGACTGGAATTTTTCAGGTAGTACTGCTCAAAGGTGTAGAGCTTGGCGGATGCGTATTTCATGGGTGTTCGGGGCGGCCGGCCGCTAGTTTACAGAAAGCGGCGACTGCGACTCATAATGAACAGAGTACCGTCATGAGGGCCCCGCTTGCCGCAATGCTTTGTGTTTTTACCGGAATCGCCGCCGATTACCGGCCCCCCGCGGGGGAAAGGCCCGCGATGAAAAGGCCGGGCGGAGAGTCGACTCTGCCGGGCGGACGCCACATTGCACCGCTCGGCAGGCAGTATCAGACCGGGCCGGAACCGTGGGGACTAGCGGTTTCTCCAAATGGGAAGCGGGTAGTTTCAGCCGATGCCGGGGCGCGGGGAATTCCATTGACGCTGCTCGACCGGCGAACCGATGGATGGCGCATTGAGCGAAGGGACGTACCTGAAACGACGGACACGACTGGCAATCCCCAGCCGGAGTTTCCTGGCGTGGCGTTTGGGACCAATGACGAGCTCTATGCGAGTGAGGGAAGTTCCGGCGGTGTTCGGCTGATCGATATTTTCACCGGGAAGCGGAAGCAGGTCTACAGCCTGAACGGCAATGGATTTTCCGGTTCGAATGCAGGCGATATGGTTCACGACGGCAGACGGCGCCTCCTCTATGTCGTCGACCGGGCGAACTCGCGCGTAGCCATCGTCGACACGCGAAAGCAGCGCGTTGCCTCCAGCGTTCGAACTTGCGAGCAGCCGCATGCGATCACCCTTTCGCCGGATGGAAATCGGGCGTACGTCGCGTGTGTGTCTGGAGATGGACTTGCGGTTATCAATTTAGAGAATCCGGCCGTGCCGAAGCTGGTGAAATCGATTCCTACCGGGACGGCCAGTGCCGTTGCCGCTCAAGAGACCCATGTTTATGTGGCCAGTGGCGATAGCGACTTCATTTCGGTGGTAAACGCTAAGACCCTGGAGGTGGAGGAGAAGATCCAGCTAGCGATTTTGGGGTTGGAGAATCAGCGCGGCGTGCTGCCCTTGGGGATGGCCGTGGATGGCCATACGCTATATGTCGCCGAGGCGGGGATAAATGCGATCGGCGTGGTGGATTTGAAGGCAAGAAAGCTGATCGGACATCTGCCGGCGGGATGGTTCCCGACGAGAATCGTGGTCCAGGATGGCCTGATGTACGTCGCGAACGCGAAGGGCAACGGAAGCGGGCCGAACGCATCCCTGACCAAGGCGTACGATGCCAGTTATGCGTACGATCAATTGCGAGGGACGATATCCATCTACCCGGTTCCGGACCCGGCCGGCTACGCCTGGAACACTTCTCGTGTCTATCATTTGAACGGATTCGCGAAGGCCGTTGCGCCGCCGAAATTGCCCGCGGACATTCAACATGTCGTGGTGATCCTCAAGGAGAATCGTTCCTACGACGAGATATTCGGCGATGTCGTGTCGGCGGCAAATGCCCCGGCAAATGGCGCATGGGATCTGGCGCGTTTTGGGCAATATTCGGATATCACGGATGAACCAGGGGCACTGCGGCAGCGCCTTTCCCTGCATAATATTAACTCGACGCCGAACCACCATGCCATGGCGGAGCAGTTCGCGTTCTCCGATAATTTTTACGCCGATCCAGAGATTGCCGTTAACGGGCGAGGCTGGTTTAACGGCAGCCTGTGGGAACATTTCGAGCGAAACAGCCTTCCGTTTCGCACGTACGGGTCGAATGCGGCAGCGGCGCCATTCCTGTCCGTATCCGATCAAGCCCGCGCGAATGCGTTTATCAGCGACGTTGAGAAGCGCCACATCCTTGGGAAAGAGCCGTTACCGCGGTTCATCGTTATCCACCTTCCGAACGACCGAACCGACAAACCCCGGCCGGAGGACGGATATCCGTATCGGGCGTCGTTTGTCGCCGACAACGACTTCGCACTAGGACGGATTGTTCAGTTTCTGAGCCGTACTCCGTGGTGGAAAAGCATGGCGGTATTTATCACGGAAAACGACGCTCGAGGCGGCGTGGATCATGTGGACGTGCACCGCACGCTGCTTGTGGTGGCCAGCCCCTTTGCCAAGAAGAACTATGTCTCCAAGACCAATGCGAATGTACCGTCCTTATTGAAGACCGCATTCCGGCTGTTGAAACTACCGCATCTGAATCTTTTCGACGCGACGGCGTCCGACCTGTCGGACTGTTTCGTGGATACGCCCGATTTCTCACCGTATACTCTGCAGGCGATTCGCCCGGAGCTTTTCGATCCGTCCAAGGTGCGGATTGCGAAGCCCTAGCGAGTCTCCATGCTCTTAAGCCATTGCGCCGGCGTGCCGATGTAGAAATCGATGGAGACGATCCGGCCGGCGTCATAGGCCGTGCCAAGCGAAAACGCGCCGGTCCGTTCGGGCGGGTCGTTGACGGTGATGGTGTCGATTCGGGTTCGGCGCCCATTGGGCTCGAGGTAATAGAACTCGCGCCGTTCGCCGTACCACGAGAAGACCCAATCGCTTTCAAACTTTCGCTGGTGCGCCTGGGTTCGCAGTTCGCCATTGCCACCGAGTCGAAGCACGAGTTTTCCATCCTCGACTTCCTGGGGTTTTCCGGCGGGATCGGAAAAATAGACGATTCCCTTCCCTGCGTAGCCGGCCGGAACAAGTACGATTTCCGTACGAAGACTTAAGCGCTCCCACGCCGTTTGAGCGGCGATACTGAGCGGAATTCCGAGGATCCAGAAGCTGAACAAAAGTCGGAGCCAGAGAGGGCCCGGGGCACGGAGGATGAAAAAGGGACTGGCTAGAAAGAGCGGTACGGAGATGACCAGACAGCCAAACCAGCCCATGGCATAGAGGAGCCGAAGGCTGAGGTATCCGGTGATGATCGCGGCTAGTTGAAGGCCAATTCCGATGAGAATGCCGCGCGAGGGCATGGCACCCATTGGAACATATTCATTCGCTGAGAGGTATCCCTCAGTTTCACAGCTATTAGCACCTAAGTACGAGTTTAAGTCTCACAGATTCAATGGCTTGCCTATATGCTAAGGCGAGGACAGAGGAAGGAGTATGGTCTTGCCTGGATTGAATATGAGCGGGAAAGGGTGGATTCCCGGTACCGCGATGTTACTAATTAGCGCCACGGCCTATGCCGCGCCGTTTACGATCGCCGTAAATTTCACCGGCGGACTGACAGCGTCTCAGCAGGCGATATTCACAACCGCCGCAAATACATGGATGGGTCTGTTGCCGAACTATCAAGGCGGGATCAATATCGCCTCGCTGACAATCGACGCCTCAGGTGTAGCGATTGATGGCGCGGGAGGGATTTTGGGGTCGGCGGGGCCGGGCTTGCTGAGTTCGCAAGCAGGTTACTGGCTGTCAACCACAGGTGCGATGCAGTTCGATTCTGCGGATCTGACAAGTATGGAATCGAATGGAACGCTGCTGCCTGTGATTATTCATGAAATGGCGCATGTGATGGGGTTCGGGACTCTTTGGTCGCTGAACAACGTGTATTCGGACGGAACGGGACAATATACAGGCGCAAACGCACTTGCGGCTTACCGCACAGAGTTCAGCCAGCCAGCTGCTTTGTTCGTTCCGGTTGAGTTGGGCGGGGGCAGTGGAACTGCCAATGGACATTGGAATGAATCGGACGGAGGCGGGTCCAACGTTGGGATTGCGAGCGCGCAAGGCGATATGCGATTTGAGGTAATGACCGGATGGCTGGATTCGCCTTATTACATCAGCGGCACGACCGTAGCATCCTTCGTGGACATCGGATACCTGTCGGCAGAGGCAGACGTGCCGGAACCGGCCACGTTGGTATTTATTAGCGGCGGATTGGCCGCGATCGGCTATCGCCGGCGCCGATCGAGCTAACCACCGAGCCTCCAGCTTCGATACAATCTCGTTCATGAAATGGCTACTCGCCGTAGCGGCTGTGGTGTGTCTGCCAGCCGCCGAAACACCGGCTGAGTTCTTCGAGACCAAGGTCCGCCCGGTATTGGCCAAGAACTGCTTCTCCTGCCACACGCAAACCAAGCTGGGCGGGTTGGCGATGACTTCGCGTGATGAGCTGTTGAAGGGCGGGAAGACCGGCCCGGCGGTCATTACGGGCGAGCCGGAGAAGAGCTTGCTGATCCAGGCGATTACCCATGAGCATGAGCGGCTGAAGATGCCGCCATCCGGGAAACTGGATGAAGCATCGGTGGCTGCCCTGAAGACCTGGATCCGCGATGGAGCAGTATGGCCCGAAGGACCCAAGACCGCAGCCAAGCAGTACACGGTTACCAACGAACAACGGCAGTGGTGGGCGTTTCAGCCGGTAAGGAATCCCGCTCCGCCGCCGGTGAAGAACAAGGCGTGGGTAAAGAGCCCGATTGACGCTTTCGTACTCGGTGCGCTGGAGGCGAAGAATTTGAAGCCGACGGGTCTCGCGGACCGGCGGGCGCTCATTCGACGCGCAACCATCGACCTTACGGGTTTGCCGCCTACGGCCGAGGAGATTGACGCCTTTATCGCCGATAAATCGCCGGGGGCGTTTGCCAAGGTTATCGACCGGCTGCTTGCGTCGCCGCATTATGGCGAGCGCTGGGGCCGTATCTGGTTGGACGTAGCCCGGTACTCCGACGACAAGTTGAACTCCACAATGGACGAACCACGGCCGAATGCCTACCGATTCCGGGATTGGGTGGTGCAGGCATTCAACAAAGATATGCCGTACGACACCTTCGTGAAAGCGCAGATCGCGGGCGATTTGATGGACAACCCGGATCTTGTGGCCGGAACGGGGCTGTATGGTTTGAGCCCGGAGTTCCAGGATGACCGGGTCGATGTGACCACGCGCGGTTTCATGGCGCTGACGGTGGCGTGCGCGCAGTGCCACGATCATAAGTTCGACCCGATTCCTACCAAGGACTACTATTCGCTGCTGGGGATTTTCAACAGCTCCAAGCAGAACGAGTTTCCACTGGCTGCGAAGGCGGAAGTGGAATCTTGGACACAGAAGAAGAAGGCGCTCGATAAGGCCAAGGAAAACCTCAACAACTTCTACTCGAAACAGGCGGAGCAGCTTTCGGAGATGCTGGCGGCCAAGGCCGACCAATACCTGCTGGCAGCACAGGACAAAGGGCCATACAACGGGTTGGACGCCGAGACGATTCAGCGCTTCCGCGCCTACCTGAAGAAGAAGGACCGGCTCGCGAAAATCGCTGACGATCCTTCGATGTTCCGCGCCGAACTGGTCGCCGTCCAGGAAGAGAAGAAGCAGGTTGACGAGACGAATAATATTCGCCTCGGCGGATCGAAAGAGCGGCGCGATCTTTCGCAAGCGAACCTGGTTTCGCTGGCTCCGGAGAAGTTTTATCTGTGGCGCGATTTTTACCGGACGGGCGGCGTGTTCCATTATGCGCCGGGCAAGATCGACCGGTTCCTGGAAGGCCAGTGGCGCGAGCATCTGGAACTGCTGAAGCAGATCGTCGAAGTGGCGCAGAAGGCGCTGCCGGAACAGTATCCCTTCCTCCATGCGATGACCGATAGCGAGAAGCCTCGGAACGAGAAGGTTCACATTCGCGGGAACCGCGCCAATCTGGGGGAAGAAGCACCGCGGGGCTGGTTGACGATTCTGTCGGCGAAGGAGCCCGTGAAGTTTGAGAAAGGGAGCGGACGGCTGGAGTTGGCCGAGCGGATCGCCAGCAAGGAAAACCCGATGACGCCGCGTGTGATGGTGAATCGCATTTGGCAGGCGCATTTTGGCGAAGGGATTGTGCGCACGACGTCGAACTTCGGGCGGCTAGGAGAGCAGCCCTCGCATCCGGAGTTGTTGGACTATTTGGCCACGAAGTTCATGGAGCAGAACTGGTCGATCAAGTCGATGCATCGGGAAATCATGCTGTCGTCGACCTACCAAATGGCCACGGGGAATGTCGAGGGCGAGAACCGGCTGCTGGAGCAATTCCCGACACGGCGACTGGACGCCGAGTCGCTGCGGGATTCGATCCTTGCGGTTTCCGGGAGGCTGGATGCGACGATTGGGGGGAAGGCGTTTCCGCTGGAGGATGCGAAGCAAACGCGCCGGACGATTTACGGATATGTCAGCCGCCGGCGCACGGACACGATGTTAAACCTGTTCGATTTCCCGAATCCTAACGCGACCAGCGAGAAGCGGGTGCCGACCGATGTGCCGTTGCAACGGCTTTTCCTGCTGAATAGCTCGCTGATGGCTGATTCGGCGGAGGCATTGGATAAGAAGACTACAGGCGCCACGCCGGAGGAGCGGATCCGCAATGGCTATCGTTCGGTGTTCGGACGCTATCCGACGAAGGCGGAGACGGAAATGGGCGTGCAGTATACAAAAGCCGGCGGAGACGCCTGGCCGCAATACTGGCAAGTGCTGCTGGCGACCGATGAATTTTTGATGGTGAGGTAAACGGCGATGATGACGCGGCGCGATTTGTTGCAGACGGTTGGTATGGGCTTTGGAGGGTGCGGACTGGCCTCGGCGGCGGCAACCACGCACTTCCCGGTGAAGGCCAAGCACATAATCTTCATCTTTCTGAACGGCGGGATGTCCCAGGTGGATACGTTCGACCCCAAGCCGATGCTGCAGAAGTATCATGGCAAGCCGATGCCGGCGGGCCCGAATCTGCGGACTGAGCGCAAGACGGGCAATCTTCTGGGCTCGCCGTTCCAGTTCAACCGTTGCGGGAAGAGCGGGATTGAAGTCAGCGAGATTTTCCCGAGAGTTGGCGCGAATATTGATGAATTCGCCGTAATCCGATCGATGTATACCGACCGGCCGAATCATGAACCGTCGCTGTTGATCATGAACTGCGGAGTGCCGCTGCCGGGGAAACCTTCGATGGGTTCGTGGCTGAGCTACGGGTTGGGTTCGATGAACAGGAACCTGCCGAGCTTCGTGGTGCTTTGCCCGGGCGTCCCGGTGATTGGGAGCCAGTTATGGACTTCCGCGTTCTTGCCGGCCGTGCACCAGGGCGTGCATCTAGAGACGAAGGAGAAGGACGTACGTAAGCTGGTGCCGTACATCTCGCCGCGCCGGAGCGCCGAGGAGCAGCGGCGGCAGATGGATCTGCTGGCGTCATTGAACAAGCTGCAGCCGGAGAGCAAGTTTGAAAGCGGCGTGGAGTCGATGGAGGTCGCGTTCCGAATGCAGAAGGAGGCGCCGGAGGTTTTCGACATCACGAAGGAACCGGAGAAGGTCCGGGAACGCTATGGGGACACGGCCGTGGGACGCGGCTGCCTGATGGCGCGGCGGATGGTGGAAAAGGGCGTGCGGATGGTGCAGATCTATCATGGAAATGGTCAGCCGTGGGATAACCATGACGACATTCAGATTCATCGGACTTTGGCGCGCGAGGCGGATCCAGGAATTGCGTCATTGATCGAAGACTTGCGGGACCGCGACATGTTGAAAGAGACGATTGTGCTGGTGGGTGGCGAGTTTGGCCGGACGCCGAGCGTGGAAGTGAGTGGTCTTGTCACTCACCAGAATGGACGCGACCACAACAATCACGGGTATTCCATGCTGGTCGCCGGCGGCGGGTTCAAGGGCGGGATCACGTACGGGGCGACGGATGATTTCGGATTTAAGGCCGTGGACAAGCGGGTCTATGCGCACGATTTGCAGGCGACGATGCTGCACCAGATGGGAATCGACCACACACGGCTGACGTATCGTTACGGCGGACGCGACTTCCGGCTGACGGATGTCGGCGGGAGCGTCATTAACGACCTGCTCGCTTGATGGTTGAAGACGGCTACTTCTTAGGATTCATGGCGAAGCCGAAGAGTGTGTCGCCGGCGCCTACGATCACGTATTGAATGTCATCGAGCTGGTAGCTGATTGGGCCATTGCTGATGGCCGAACCGAGGTTCGCTCGCCATAGCGGTTGGCCGGTGGTAGCGTTCAGCGCGACGAAGTTGTTGAGCGGGTCGGCGGCGAAGACCACGTTGCCGGCGGTGCTCAGGACGCCGTTGCGCGGGCCGCCGGGGCCTTCCCATTTGTGGCTCCATTTCAACTTGCCGGTCTTGTAATCGATGGCCTGCAGCATGGCCGCGGAGTAGCCGCCGCGGTCATTGCCGCCCCAGCCTTCGGGCTTGTCAGTGTCGTCGTAGATGTACCAGACACTGTACGCATTCGAGGCGTTGATGTAGAAGAGGCCAGTGGCTGGGCTGAAGCTGGGAGGGGGCCAGTTGGCAGCGCCGGCTTGATTCGGTGAAACGAGGGCGCCATCGTTCTGCGGGTATTTCAAGGGATCGGGGATGGGTTGGCCCTTGGCGTCTACGCCCTTGGCCCAATTGGCGCGCGCAAAGGTAGAGGTGACGACATTCTTGCCAGTGGCGCGGTCCAGAACGAAGAAGTAGCCGTTACGCGCGGCCTGCGCGAGAAGCTTGCGGGGCTGGCCGTTGATGGTGCCGTCTATCAGCACGGGCGTTTGATTGGCGTCCCAGTCGTGAGTGTCGTGCGGCGAAGACTGGAAGTACCATTTCATCTTGCCAGTATCCGGATTCAGGGCGATGATGCACTCGGTGAAGAGGTTATCGCCTAGACGGCCCTTATGGGCGACGACGGGCTGGGGGTTGCCGGTTCCGAAGTAGATGAGGTTCAGGTCGGGGTCATAGGTTGTGGAGCCCCAGGTCATGCCGCCGCCGTGCATCATGGCTTCGACGGAGGGCCAGGTCTTGGCTTCCGGGGTGCCGGGCTCGGGGTGGGTGTACCACCGCCATTGGCGCTCGCCGGTCTCGGGGTCGTGGGATTGGATGTAGCCGGGGACATCGAGGTCGTCGCCGCTAACGCCGACGATTACGTGGTTGCCGACGATCAGGGGGGCGGCACTGGCGTAATAAAGCTGATCCGGATCGCAGATCTGCTTGTGCCATCGCTCCTTGCCATCTTTCATGCTGAGGGAAACAAGGTTGCAGTCCGGAGTTTCGAAAAAGAGCCATTTGCCCTGCACGGCGACACCGCGGTTGCCGATGTGGATGCCGCCGCGGGAGGGCCAGGCGAAGTGCCAAAGTTCGCGGCCGGTGCGCGCGTCGACGGCCCAGACGTGGTCGGGAATAGTGAAGAACATAACTCCGTCGACGACGACGGGCGAGGACTTGATGGTTCCGGTGAACGGGCCGCCTGAAGAGGGCACGCTGATGCGATGGACCCAGGCCAGGCTGAGCGAGGAGACGTTGGAATCGTTGATTTTAGTCAGCGGGCTGAAGCGGCGGCCGGAGTAGTCTCCATTGAAGGATGGCCAGGAGTCGGTGGGCGGTTGCTTGAGCTTGGCGGGATCCAGAGTTTGCGCGAAGGCTGCCGCGGCGAGGAGGAAGATTGCGGATTTCATTTGAGCGTCTCCAGGTAGGCAGTGATGTCGTGCATGTTGGTGTCGGTATATTTGTCGAGCAGTTCGATGTGGGCGGCGTATGGATCCGACTTGACGACTTTTAGCGAAGCGGTGCGGGTCCAGGTATGGTAGTCGCCGTTGCCGTCGCGGAGAGAGACGTTGAAATCATCGAGATGGACAAGGGTGCCGGACACGGTCTGGCCGCCGGCGGGGGTCACGGCCAGGGTAACCGGCTTGGGTGGTGCGACGTTGCGCGCGCCGCGGCCGAGAGCGAATGTTCGAGGAAAGAGGAACTTCTGCTGAAGGGCGACGGGCTCATACTTGCCGCCGACACCGGCGAGGTCGCCTGTGGGGGAATGGCACTTATTACAGCCGCCGGCGCCGTTGAAGAATTCTTGTCCGGCCTTGGCGTTCCCGGTGAGAACCTTGACGGGTTGGTTATAGGGGCCGCTGCGAAGAGTGTCGGTGACCTTCAGATGGAGGAAGTGAGCAAGGTCGATAACTTGGGCGCCGTCGAAGGAGGCGCTGGGCTTGCCGGTGGTGGTAGGGTGCTTCTTCATCTTCAGGAATCCGCCAATGGTCGCACCATAACGATCCTTCAGCACGACGAGAGATCGGACGAGGTCGGCGCCATTTGCCGTGCCGCGGGCAGCGGCGCCGTGGCAGCTCATACATTCGGCGTCGTAGATTATCTTGCCGCGGTCAGCGGCCACGGAATCAACGAGATGGGCGTCGTCCGGACCGGAACCAATAAAGCCAACGCCGCCGGCGCCGGCGACACCGGCGCGCGGGGGAAGGTTCTTGCCCAAATACTCGACGATCTCGCTGAATTCGGCGGCCGAGGCCTTGGCGCCGCGCGCCACCATGCCGTTGACGACGTTGCTCCAGTCCTCCCGCGTGCGGCCGCGGCCTGTGATGATCTCGGGACCGTGGCAAGTCGCGCCGCAAACGCGATGGGTGATTTCCTTTCCCGGGCCGTCCGGTAGCGGGCGGGCGGCAGGCTTGGGCGGGGCCGGCCGGGGGCCTTGGGCCGCGAGCGAGGCGGCGAAAAGTATGGTGATGAAAAGACCTTTGAACGTGAGGGGCATGTTTGCTCCGGGCAGATACGCGTGCCCTACAGTATATCGGCCTGGAGACGCATGCACGCATGCAGCGCCTCTTCAAAATCGGCCAGAATATCACGCCAATCTTCGATGCCGACGCTAACTCGAACGAGCCCATCAACCACGCCGGAGAGCTGCAGTTCCTGCTGGCTGACGGCCGAGTGCGTGGTGGAACGCGGATGGCAAACGAGCGTTTCCACGCCTCCCAAGCTGACGGCATTACGCGCCAGCTTCAGAGTGCGCAGAAATTCGAATGCGGCCGGCTTGCCGCCCTTCAGGTCAAGGGAAAAGATGCCGCCGGGATAGTCGCACTGGGCAGTTCGAATGCGGATCTGTTCGGGATCGGTGAAGAGCGAGGGGTAGTAGATAGCGTTGACCGCCGGATGGGCGGAAAGCTTTTCAGCAATTCTTTGGGCGTTCTTGGATTGGCGGTTCATCCGGAGATGGAGGGCGGGCAGGCGGGAATCGAGAATCCAACATTCGTCAGGAGCCAGGATGTTGCCGAATAAGCCGCGGCGGGAGCGGATGGGACGCATTACTTCGGGATCGCGTGAGATGGCCACGCCGCCGAGGATGTCGGAGAAGCCGCCGAGATACTTCGTCGCGCTGTAGAGAGTGACGTCGGCGCCGAGGTCGAGGGGATGCTGGAAGGCGGGGCCGAGAAACGTGTTGTCGACCATGACGAGCGGGCGGGGTTCACGGCGGGAAGCGGAGTCGACCGCGTGAGCGATGTCCGTCATGGTTAGAGTGGGGTTGGCGGGTGTTTCCAGAAGTACGATTCGGCAGTGAGGCGTGTGTTGAATGGCCTTATCGAGCGCAGCGCTGTCGCCGCCGGGCACGGGAACACCGAGGATCCCCCAAGGCTCCAGGAAGTTCTGAATAAGAGACTGCGTGCCGCCGTAGATGGGAACAGTGTAGACAATGGCGTCGCCCGGCCGGGTATGGGCCATGAGGGCGGTCATGATGGCGGCCATTCCCGAGTTGAATACCGCGGCTGCCATTCCCTTGTTTTCGAGAGGCAGAAGATGCGCTTCAACGATCTCGGCATTGGGATGGTTGAAGCGGGAATAGATGAGATTGGTGGATTCGCCGGGTTCGGGTTTGGCGCGCCCGCCGAGGATCGCGAAGGCGCGTTCGGCGGCTTCGGGCGATGGGAATACGTAAGTGCTGGAGCGGAAAACGGCGGGGCGGGCGGAGCCGACAGAAAGGGCGGGGTCAAAACCAGCGGTTAAGACGGCCGTGGAAGGGTGAATTTTACGCTCAGAGTTGCTCACGCCCCGATTGTATCGGTTCAGAAGCGGGTCAATTCGAATCAGCTAATGAGCCCGTTCCGGAGGGCGAAGCGCACGATATCGCCGGTGTTGTGCAGGTTTAGCTTTTCCATTACGCTGCCGCGATGGGATTCCACGGTATAGACACTCAGATTTAGAGTGTTGGCGATTTCCTTGTTGGTCTTGCCGTCGGCCACCATTGTCAGCACCTCCCGCTCGCGGCTGGTGAGAAGGTCAATCGGGTTGGAGACGTGGCGTCGATAGTCCGACAGTACGGCATCGGAAATGGCGGGGCTGAGAAAGGCCTCGCCGCGATGAACGGCGCGGATCGCCCGCACCAGATCGTCATCTTCGGAATCCTTTACCAGGTAGCCACTGGCGCCTGCGCGGAGGATCTCCCGCACGTAGACGGAATCGCGGTGCATGCTCAGCGCGATAATTTTTACATTCTTGATTTCGTCGCAGATCTGGCGCGCACTCTCAATGCCATTCAGTTCGGGCATGGAGATATCCATGATCACCACGTCGGGTTTCGCCTCGCGGGTGGCGTCGATCGCCTCCCGCCCATTCCTGGCCTCACCGACCACTTCCATATCGGGTTGGGAATCGATGAGCATGCGAACACCTTTTCGCAAGATTCGATGATCGTCAGCCAGCAAAACCCGGATCTTGGTGTTCGACATTCGGATCTACCTCCTGCAGGGGGACGACGACTCGGATGCAAAGTCCCCCCTCCTTTCGATTTTCCACAGTGAGTTCTCCGCCGAGCTGGCGGGCGCGGGCGCGCATCCCCACCATTCCCAGACTGGGGCTGCCTTCGCCGCCGACTGGCTTCAGTCCGTGCCCATTATCGGCGATTTCCAATCGCACGACCTGCCCTTCCACATGGAGCGATATCGATCCCTCGCTGGCCTCCGAATGGCGGGCGATATTGGTGAGGGCTTCCTGCGCAATGCGAAACAGGTGGGTCTCCTCGGGCTCGGAGAGCCGCCGAGTGCAGTTGGATGTGTAAGCTACCGGAAGCTGTGTCCGCTGCGTGAACCGCTCGCAGAGCCAACGCAGGCCGGAGTCGAGCCCATAATCGTCCAGGATCACGGGCCGCAATGCCTGGGAGAGCTTTCTGACGTTTTGCAGGACCTCGTCGACGATATCGACGCATTCCTGGCGAATCTCGGCAAAGCCGGTTTCCGGGATGCGGTTCAGCATCCGGCGCAGACCGCTCAGGGACTGCCCCAGTTCATCGTGCATCTCGTGCGCGAAGCGGCGCGCCATTTTTTCGTGGCCGTCGATCATGTGCCAGGAGACATGTGCCAGTTCGGCGGCCTGCCATTCAACTTTCGCGAACGCGCGCTGAATGATCCAAACGGTCAAGGCGGCGGTACTCGTGGCGAGCAGAATGCAAAGACCTAGCACCCAGGCGAGATCGTCGATCAGATTCTGGGTTTGGTGGACGATTAACGCCTCGACCTGAGCGCCGCGTTCAGAATGCACGAGGTTTTCGCGGATAAGCGTCTGCGCGGTGTCCTGAATGCGGTCCGAACCACGGTAGCCGAGTATCGCGGCGAGAAGCACGAAGCCCACGACGAGGGCGAAACCCAGCAGCGCGACGTTCATGACGTTTTTCCTCGACATCGGCGGGTCGGTTACCAGCGCAAGCGGGATGGCGGGAGAGGCGGTATGTTCCACCCTTCTAGGATGGCAACCGGCAACCCGGCGCGCATCCCTGATAGAGGGGATATAAGGGCAGGGCAGCAGGGGAGGCGGGGCCCCGGATCAAACCGGAAAAACTACCCGTTCGGGGTGAGGGTTCTTTTTGACGACGATGGGCAAGCTGGAGTAGTGACGAAGAAACTCCTTCTTTTGAGCCTGATTCTAGCGGCGGCGGCGAATGGCCAGACGCCTCCGGCCGATGACACGGTCACGCTGGATCAGGCCATTCGGGAAGCGCTGGCGAACAACCTGGACCTGGCGGCGGAAAAGATGAATATCAGCGTGGCGGAAACGAGGCGGATTACGGCGCGGCTGCGGCCCAATCCGGTGCTGACGGTAAGCGGACAGACCTTGAATATATTAGGCGCCAGATATTCACCAGAAACGCCGCTGGGGCCGAACCAACTCAACGTCCATACCGATTTTCCCTTCGAAACAGGGCACAAGCGGGAAGAGCGGATCGCTCTGGCCGCACAGGAACTAACGCTGGCGGAGCTGGGCGTCCGAGAGATGATGCGGCAAGTGATCGCCGGTGTACAGAACGCGTTCGTGGACGTTCTGCAGGCGAGCGAAAGCCTCCAGTTGGCGCAGGAGAACCTGAAGAGCCTGGAGGGAGTGGTGACGATTAACGAAGCCCGGGTGAAGAGCGGAGATCTGGCGGCCGTGGAACTGGACCGGTCGCGGGTGGCCGCGCTGCAATACCGGGCGGCGGTATTGCAGGCGCAGTTGCAACTGGACCAGGCGAAGGCGCAGATGCAGCGGCTGATGGGACGAAAGGTGAAGTCGCCGACATTTAGCGTGACGGGAGATCTGCGACGGGATGAAGTAAAGGAATCGCCCACGGAAATCACCCGGGTGGCGTTGACGCGCCGGCCGGACTACCTGGCGGATCAGCAATCCCAAGCCAGATCGCGCGCCGACCTAAGGCTGCAATTGGCCAATGGAAAAGTAGATTACACGATCGGGACAGAGTTCACGCACCAGGCGGCGTGGGGTGTTTCCGGCAATTCGATGGGTTTCTATTTCAGCATGCCACTGCGGGTCTTCAACAAGAATCAGGGCGAGATCGCCCGGGCTCAACGGGAGATTAATCTGACCGCGGCACGGACGCAGGCGCATGAAGCGTCGATACAGGGCGAGGTGGACCGCGTGTACCGGCAGTATGAGGTCTCCAGGCAACTGTTAACCAGCGTGGAGGCAGAGATGCTGGGCAAGGCGCGCCAGGTTCGGGCGACAACCGAGTATTCTTACCGCCGCGGCGAAGCCAGCCTCGTGGAATTCCTTGATGCGCAGCGAGCGTTCAACGACGCAACGCAGACCTACAACGAGGCGCGGGCCAATTATGCGCGCAGCCTCTATCAAATCGATGCCGTTTCGGGCGCCACCGTGAGTGGCAATTAAGCCGGGCGAAAAAAGGAGCAAAACATTGCAACGAAAACAGACTCTAACTCTTTCACTCGCCTTGGCGGCCGGATTACTTCTGGCTGCTAGTTGTGGGAAACCGGCGTCCGAATCGGTAGCGGCCAAGGAACCGGCTGCACCGGCGGCGCCCGTGGAGGCCCCGAATTCCGCGCAGAAGGCGTTGACGGGCGAGATCGTGTTGGGCCCAGCAGCGCCGGAACTGAAGCAAATGATCATCGAGGCCGTTAAGTCCGTTCCCGTTGCCGTCGACGAGGTGACGGCAACAGCGCGGATTCAAGCCGATCCGCACAAGGTGGGCCATGCGGTGGTCCCGGTGCCGGGGCGGATCGTTCGGGTGATGGCGAAGCTTGGAGGATCGGTAGTTAGCGGCCAGGCGCTGGTCGAGATGGAAAGCACGGCAGTGGCGGAGGCCGAGTCGGCATACGTGCAGGCGGAGGCATCTGTGCGCCAGGCCGAGATCGCACTGAATAAAGCGGAGGCTGACATCGCGCGCATCGTGGACTTGTTTGAGCACCAGGCGGTAGCTCAGAAAGAGGTGCTGGCGATCAAGACGACCGGGGCGCTGACGAAAACGTCCCTGGACCAGGCGCGGGGCGTACAAGATCAGGCCAAGCGCCGGATGGAACTGCTGGGCCTGAAGCCGGGGGAGTTTCAGCAGCACATCGTCGTCAAGGCGCCTCTTTCGGGAAAGGTGATGGAGATCAACGTCGTGGAAGGCGAGTTCCGCAATGAGATCAACACGCCGCTGGTAACGATCAACGATTTGAGCCGGGTGTGGGTGGAATCGGAGGTTCCGGAAAGCAAGATCCGTTTGTTCCGGCTAGGAGGCGTGGCCCAACTGGAACTGATCGCCTATCCGAACGAGATTTTCCGCGCCAAGGTCACGCGCATCGCCGATTCGGTGGAGAGCGAAACGAGAACGGTCAAGGTGGATGCGGAGATGGAGAATACGGGCGGAAGGCTTCGTCCGGAGATGTACGGAAGCTTGCGGTATTCGGCCGGAGAGGTTCTTTCGCCGTGGATTCCGGAAAGCGCGGTGGTGCGGCTGAATGGGATTGAACTGGTGTTCGTCGAACAGAGCGCCGGCCGCTTTCGGCCGGTTCCGGTGGAGCTTGGAAAGCCACAGGCCAATGGATACTCGGTAAACAAGGGCCTGAAAGAGGGCGACCGGGTGGTAACGCAAGGCGCGGTGTACCTGAAGGCGGCTCTGTAGGCGATGCGCAAACTCATTCATTTCGCCATCCACCAGCCGTTGTTTGTGTTCCTGCTGGCGGGGCTATTTATCGGCGCGGGGGTTATCGCTTTCCGCAGCCTGCCGGTGGAAGCGTTTCCGGACGTCACCGACATACAGGTCACGGTGGTAACTCTCTATCCCGGTCACGCGGCAGAAGAGGTGGAGAAACAGGTGAGCATCCCCGTGGAGATCGCTGTAAGCGGGCTCCCGCATTCGGTGCGCGTCTTCTCCCATACGCAGTTCGGCTTGTCCTCGACCTACATCACCTTTGACGATGAAGTAGACAACTATTTCGCGCGCCAACAGGTGATCGAGCGGCTGCAATCGCTCGATTTGCCGGAGGGAGTTCATCCCGAACTGGCGCCGCTATCGAGTCCGATCGGGGAGATCTATCGGGTGTATCTCAAATCGGACAAGTACGACGCAATGGACCTGCGGACGATTCAGGATTGGGTGGTGGAACGGAATCTGAAACTGGTGCCGGGCGTGGCCGATGTCGTCTCGCGCGGCGGTCTGATCAAGCAATACCAGGTGATGCCGGACCAGACGAGGATGAAGTCGCACGCGGTGACAGTGAAGCAGCTCTTCGAAGCGCTGGAGCATAGCAACATGAACGCGGGCGGCGGCTACATCGAACAAGGCGAGCAACAGTTCATCATCCGCGGCATGGGCCTGCTGCGAACGTCGGATGACATCCGCAAAGTAGTCGTGGCCTCCCACAAAGGTGTGCCAGTGCTGGTGGAGGACATTGCCGATGTGACCATAGGGTCACAGCAGCGCCAAGGCATCGTCGGCATGGATGCGAAGGACGACATCGTTAACGGAACGATCCTGATGCGGAAGGGTGAGAATCCGTCCGTGGTTCTGGAGGGAGTGAAGGCGAAGATTGCCGAGCTCAATGAAAGTATCCTGCCCAAGGGTGTTGAACTGGTTCCCTACTACGACCGTGCCTGGCTGATCAGCAGTACGTTGAAAACGGTGTTCAAGAACCTGGGCGAGGGTGCGGTTCTGGTATGCCTGGTACTGTTCCTTTTCCTGGGACGGATCCGGCCGGCGGCCATTGTGGCGACGCTCATCCCGCTATCGCTATTGGCCACATTCTTGGGGCTAACGATCAAGGGCATTCCGGCAAACCTGCTGTCGTTGGGTGCCATGGATTTCGGGATTATCGTCGATGGCGCCGTCATCGTCGTTGAGAACATATTCCGGCGTGCTTCCCATGACCGGCACAAGTACGCAAGCTTTAAGGAGCTGGTGGCCGAGGCGGCGTCCGAAGTGGGAAGGCCGACGTTTTTCTCGATGCTGATCATTATCCTCGCCCACCTGCCGATCCTGTCGTTGCAGCGCCATGAGGGCCGAATATTCGCTCCGATGGCCTACACGATTGTTTCGGCGTTGATCGGCTCGCTGCTGTTCTCCCTGACGCTGGTACCGGTGCTGTGTGTCTACTTCATGGAGAAGAGCCCGGGTGAGAAGGAAACGTTCCTGGTTCGATTCTTCCATAAGGCTTATAGCCGTACGCTGCAGACCGCTCTGGCCTGGCCGAAGACGATTCTGTTGGCGGCGGTTGTAGCGCTTGCGATCAGCCTGATCATTCTGCCGAAGTTGGGCACCGAGTTCTTGCCGGAATTGAACGAGGGCAGTATTTGGGTGAATTTCACCCTTCCGGCCGGCACTTCGCCGAAAGAAGTGAACCGCACACTACACCAGCTCCGGGCCATGGTGAAGTCGATACCGGAGGTGGAGCGGACCGTATCACAGGCGGGCCGTCCGGATGACGGCACGGATCCGAAGACCATCAACATGGTGGAGATGCTAGTGGACTTGAAACCGGAGTCCGAGTGGCGGCCGGGCATCACGAAAGAGGCGCTGATTAGTCAGATGGAAAAGGACATCGACGCCATGCCCGGCATCAAACCCGCATTCTCGCAACCGATCCGGGACAGTGTGCTTGAGTCGATCTCCCAGATCGATGGGCAGATTGTGATTAAGTTATACGGACCCGATGCGGCGGTGCTGAAGACGGAAATCGAACAGGTTTTGAAGGTCATTGAGCCGATCCGCGGCGTGGGGCGGGCGTTCGTCGACCGTGCCGGACGCATTCCGCAGCTTCAGATCGACATCGACCGCTCACGCGCGGCCCGCTACGGCCTGAATGTGGCGGAGATCGAAGACGTCATCGAGACAGCCCTGGGCGGCCGGCCTGCCACCCAGATCTGGGAGGGCGAGCGGCGATTCAACGTTGTGGTGCGGTTGAATGAAGAGGTCCGGAACAATGTCGACAAGCTGCGGAACCTGCTGCTGGACGCGCCGGACGGATCGCAAATTCCGCTGGACCAGGTTGCGAAAATCAGCACAATGGACGGCGTCCTGAACATCAGCCGCGAAGGCGGACGCGGTACGGCGGCGATCGGCGTGTTCATCAAAGATCGCGATATGGGCAGTCTTGCGGAAGAGATGCAGGCCGCGGTGGCGAAGAATGTCAAACTGCCTCCCGGTTATGCGATTACCTTCGGGGGTGAATTTGAGAACCAGCAGCGCGCAATGACCCGGCTGCTCACAATCATTCCCATCAGCATTCTGCTGATCTTCATCCTCCTCTTCGAGGCGTTCAAGACAGTGAAGAGCGCGGCGCTGATTCTGCTGAATGTGCCATTCGCGCTGGTGGGCGGCATCCTCGCGCTCTACTTCACGCAAATCAATCTCAGTGTTTCCGCGGCCATCGGGTTTATCGCGCTATTCGGCCAGGCAGTGCTGAACGGCGTGTTGATGGTGAGCCATTTCAACGAACTGCAACAGGCCGGCATGAGTTCGTTTCAAGCGGTGTTCGAAGGGGCCCAAGGCAGGCTGCGGACGGTGCTGATGACATCTTTGCTGGCGATGCTGGGACTGCTGCCGATGGCGTTGTCGCACGGCATTGGCTCCGAAGTCCAGCGGCCGTTGGCGGTGGTCATTATCGGAGGGCTGGTCTCGGCTACGGGACTGACGCTCTTTGTGCTGCCGGCGCTCTATCTGATGTTCCATGCGGAGCCGGATACGGATGAGCTCTAAGCTCTTACAGGAGGCTAGAATGTCGCAGAGAATTTACCGGCCCGCATTCGGCCTCCTGCTGGGAGTGTGCGTGCGGCTGCTGTTACCGGGCTATCCGTCGATCGGGCTGATGGCCGCGGCACTGCTTAGCCTGGCGGGGGCAGTTGGAGGGGAGATTGTCGCCGAATGGCTCCTGCCTGACGAGGCGGACCACCGGGCTGGTTTTGCGGTAACGGCTATCGGGGCGCTGACCGTGTTGCTGGCGTACGGAATGGCGTCTTAGCCGGCTCTACGATCCAAACTTGCTGCCGATCCAACCGTACGCAGCCAGGCGCGCCGGATCGGGGAAATCGTGGCCGCTGTCGGGGCGCGTCGTCCGTTTAGGCCCGGATGTAATTCCGCGGGTTATGCGCTTGGATGTCCGCGGTGTGCCGTAGCCGTATGCGTTGGCCTGAATCTAACCTAGCTCGTGGGTCCCGGTGCGGGCGGACAAAGCAATAAGCAGAACGGCCGGATGCATTCGTACTTAGCGGTTTTCGGCGACGGAAGTAGACGGAGACAACGTGGCGTTCAATGCTTGAGCGGCATTACGGCGGAGCGCGACAGCGGCGGATGGCGTCACTCCGGCCACGACGATGAAAACTGCAATGGCGGCCAGGACCCAACGTTCGCGTGGAATGGCGTCGCCGACGCCATGGATGCCGGTTCGCTGCGTGCCCAGGAACATTTTGGAAAACAGCCGGAACAGACTGACGGCGTTCATCGCTGTCGCCAAGGGCAGAAGCAGACCGACCTGCGGGTGGCTGACGAGCGTTCCGTGAATCAACAGATCCTCGGAGCAGAAGCCTAGCGTGCCTGGCAGGCCGACGAGAGATAAGCCACAGACAGCGAAGAAGACGGCGAGGCGCGGCGTGTATTCGGAAAGGCCCAGATAATGATCGGCGGTGAACGAGCGTCCGAATCGCACTTCCATCAAACGAAGGACGCTGAAGAGTCCGGTGGTGGCGACGGCAACGACCATGCAGTGAATGAGCGCGCCAGTGATTCCTTCCGGCGTTGCCGATTCCAGCCCGGCGAGGATGCAAGCGGATTGACTGAGTACCAGGAGCGAAAGAATACGGCGCGCTTTTGTCTCGGCCACAGCGCGAACCGCGGCATAGAGGGCGGTGAAGAGTGCGAGGTCGGAGAGGATGGGAAACGCGCCCTGCGCCGAGAGCGGAAAGTCGGGGATCACGACGCGAGCAAGGAGAAATGCGCCGAGATGGCCATTGATAAAGAGGCAAACAGGCAGGACTGGTCCCGCTTCAGCGGCGTCTTCAATCCAGGCGTGGGCCGGGAAAATGCCCTTGCGGCAGACGATGGCGACGATCAGTAGGGCGAACGCCGCCGATCCGCCGAAGTTGTGGCCTTGGAGTTCCGCGAGGGAGAAGGGGTTGTGGGCACCGCCGTCGTGGGCGGCCCGAGCGATGATCCCCAAGGCACCAAAGATGGCGACGCAAGAGGCGGCCAAGCCGGCGCGAGGCCGCCATGTACCGGTGAAAGGGCCAAGGATAAAGGGGAGCGCGGATAAAGTCCAGGCAGCGGCCAGAATCATCAGGTTGTCCGCGCCATAAGCGGCAAGGGTTGCGGCGAGCAGCAGCAGAGTCGTGCCGGTGATTTTAGAACTCGTGTCGCGGCGGGGTGCAAGAATCAGAATGCCCAGCGTGAGAAACGAGTAGAGGACGAGGAATGTGGCGTTGAGCGGATCGGCGGCAAAGATGCCGAGCGTGGAAAGTTCGCCCAAACGTGCGCCACCGGCGGCCTGAACTTCGCGCAGGCATTCCAGGGCACAAAGCGCGGAGGCGGATGATCCGGCGACGCCGGCGAGCCGGGCCCACCGCTCGCTGCTGAACGCGAGGCAGGCGGCCATCACTGGAAAGGCGATGGAAGCGGAAACAAAGGGAAATGACAGATCAGCCATCGATGACTCTTTCATTGTGGGCAGCGACGGCGTGGATCTCCGCAGTCTTCTTCTCTGGGGCGCGCGCGGTGGACAGTCCAATGCGATCGAGGCGTGCCAGGAACCGCGAGGTTTGCATGAGCGGCTGCAGGAACGCGCGCTCCATAATGGTGTCGAGATGGCCGCGATCAATGGCCATGCGGTAGAGCCAAAGCTGCAATCCCTGGGGAATGAACGATTCGTAATGCTTGCCGGTTTTCCCGATATGGCCGCCGGCGGCGGCGTGCACTTGGTGGTAGTCGTGAAGCATGGATGGAGCGCGCAGAAACTGCAGCGTCCGGACCATGGCATGACCCAGAATGTGCATGACGGGGATCCACGTCCAGCCCAAGCCGATTTCCACGAAAACAAGACCAACCTGCGCCAGCGATGCGTAAGCTAGCGATGTTTTGGCGTCCGCGCAAGTACGTCCGATCATGCTGCCCTGGGCGGCGGTGAGTAGTCCGATCAGAATTACGGCAGCAGTGGCGAAGGGCGATTCCAGAATGATGGGTTGCGCCCGCAGCAGGAGATAAGCGCCAGCGTGAACGGAGATAGCGCCGTAGAAAATCGCGCTGGACGGCGTGGGACCTTCCATGGCGCGCGGGAGCCAACCGGAGAACGGAACCTGGGCCGATTTTCCCGCCGCCGATAGCAGGAGCAAAAGGCCAACGATCGTTGCATCACCGTCAACCAGATGCGGCATTCCCTCGGCGAAGGATGAAGAGTGGGCCATGTGGTGAAGAACAAACGCGGCGGTGATGATGCCGATGTCACAGGCGCGGTAGACAATGAACACGCGAAGCGCGCTGTCCACCGGGCCTTGGCGGTAGTGGAAGAACGAAATCAACAGAACCGAGGTAATGCCGACGAGTTCCCATCCGCCGATTACAAGATCGAAAGACCCGGCCGAAAAGATGAGCATGGCGCCGAATGCAAACAGATGGAGCAGGATGTAGAAGCGTGCAAAACCCGGATCGCGGTGAAGGTAGGTGGCCGAGAACTGTCCGATCAAGCCGACGAGAATGACGGTTAGCGCCAGGAAAGGCAAGGAGAGGCCGTCTCCCAGAAGGACAAGGGGGAAGTGATAGTCATGAACGGTGAACCAGTCGCCAAGCGGTACGGCGATCGTTGCGCCTCCGCCGGAGTAAACCGACCAGGCGAGCCAGGCAACGGCCACCGTGGCAATCGAATAAGTAATGGCGGTAGCACGCGTCAGAACCCGCTCCGGCGCGTTCCAGCCGAGCAGCCAGAGAACCGAGAACAGCGCGAAGATGACGCCCGGCGCCAGAACAACGGCGAACAGAACGCTCTGGGTGAGACTCAATGGGTACTCCTCGCGGATCCGGCGGACTTTATTACAGCCATGGGGAGGTGTTCGAGCTTTCCCTTGTACCAGTCGTAGGACGACGGCACGACGGGGAGGGGCTTAACCTCTCCTTCAAGGTCCTCATAGCGCTCGTCGCGCCGAATCTGTATCCGGCCGGTGTCCGGATCCATGGTGGCCACGCGAATCCATCGATTGACGACGAACTCCTTAATCGTGGGGTTTGCGTGGATCACAGCTTCCAGGCGCTCCGGTGTGGTTTCGATTACGAAGAGGCTGCGAACGGGTTCGTGGATCTCCACCATTTGCAGGGGCAGACCGGTACGTAGGTCGCTTGAGTGGCCGTTCATAACGCCAACCAGACCAGTGACGTTGTGGGGAAGCTTGGTGCCGCAGCCATAGCGTTCGTTGTCCACGAACGAGAAGTAGTACTCCAAGCTGATGCCACCGCAAACGGGAACCACTGCTGCCAGAAGCCGCGCCAGATTTTCGTCTTTCGGATCTGCATAGGGATCGTAGGACACAAGAAAAGCCCGGCGATCCATGAAGAGCCCGCGTGTGACGGAGCGCCGCCCGACGTAAGTGACGGAATTGGTGCAGTGGCCATATTCGGGACGGGGCTGCGCGAGGTGCTCGGCACGTTCTTCCACATGCCAGAGAGCGCTCGCCGGCGAAACATCGGTCGAGAAGTTTTCGAAGCGCCGTGCGCGTTCATGCGCCGCGCGGGCGCGAGCCAGGTCGAGCGACTGCCGGATGGCAGTCAGGTCCGGCAGGTGGGTTGGAGGAACCCGATCGGTGTCGTAGAGGACGACGTCGTCGCTGCACGTGTCGTGATACCCGCCGACGAACCAGGTATCTGAAGTGATTTCGAATCCTCGCTCGACCAGGCCTTTGCGGACTTCCGGATGGTTGGCCATGGCGGCGAACAGGCGTCCATTGGGGCCGCCTCGCCGGCCGCCGCACGCCCCGCAATCGTGCGCCGATTCATGAGGGTTATTAAGGCTGGTGGAACCGTGGCCCAGGATGACCACCAAACGGGCGAAGTCTTTGCTTAGTCCGGCAGGCCCGAGGACTCCGGCCACCCGGTCCGCTTTCTCCTGAATGGAGAACCCGAGCAACAGTCCTTCTACGGCATGCTGGGACTGTTCGTCGTTGCGCATCAGGGTGACTTCGGTGCGAGGTTCCGGGAAGAACGCGCGGTTAAGCGCTTCGCGCAGCAAGCCGTAGCGGCGTGGAGCAAGTATACGGGCGACTAAGGGGACGGATGTCAGGGTGCCAAGAATTGCGGTGCTGAGGGCGCCGCGTACGAGTGACCGGGAAGATACGAACAGGCCGCGGCTGATACGAGCCCAGAGACGGCGGCGGAAGATTCGTTTCTCGTGGAGATGGAGATCCTCTCCGGTTGGCTTCTCCCGTACGGCGTGCTGCGGCTTTACGACTATAGGACAGAGGGCAACGCCATGCGCATCGTCGATCCCCTTATAGTCCACCGCCACGCCAAAGAAACCGGCCGCGGAGAAGGTCTCGACCAGCGGATCAACTTCCTCCAGCGCGCGGCGCGTGGATTCCTCCCGCTCGTCGATGCAGAAGAAGACTTGCGCTACCGGTCGAATGCGGCGCGGCCCGGGGTTGAAATTGCGGCGGTGGCTGGCCAATCCCAAGAGAATTTCCTGCTCATGCCAGCGCTCGTAGGCCGCGTGGTAGACGCGCCTCCGCTCCACGCTGCCAAAGGATTCGACCTCCACAACGAAACGCGCCCAGCGCTGCGGTGTCCATTCCGCGACGGTCTGCGCGGTGATTTTTGCGAGCCGGGCGGCGTCGTAAAGCGCCGCTGCGCGAGCCAGGAGGGCCGGCGTGCGATCGTTGGATTCTGGCGGGGGCGTGGTGGATTCCAGATTCCGTGCCGCTACTTTAGCCATAGTCAGGCGGACCGCCAAATAGTCGGCCAGCGAGGAAGGAACAGGGTCGTGCGGGAAAAGGGCGGGATCGTTCTCTAATTGAGAAAAGAGGCCAGGCCAGCCAGGCATGGCCAGCAGTTCATCGCGCAGGCGGGGTTCCCAGCTATTTTGATGGGGCCCGAGGCAGGCAATGATCACATCGGCCGAATCCATCTTGAGGGCCGCCTGTTCACGGAAGGCTTCGTCCAGGCCGTGGAGGCCGCTGGGACTAACAAAGCCGGGCTGCATTATCAGATTTCGGACGGCGCTATAGAATCCTTCCTCGCGTCCGGGCATCGCCCAGTAGGACATGCCTTGATCAAGAAAGACCGAGCACAGTCGAATGAGCCATGGATGGATGACATCGTCAACGGCCGACACGCCGGGGTGCGCCGGCGGGAGCGGATCCTCCACCCTGTTCAGGCAGGCGTCGAAGAGCGCCCGATTGGCCGGTGATTTAAGGTCAGTGGCGAGATCGCCGTCTTCCATGCGCCATTCGATGCCCGTAGATGCAAATGAACGAACGCCCGGATGAAGCATCACTCGCCACAGGTCGCGGCGTTGGAGGCTGGGGACGATTTCCGCGTCCACTTCGCGCGCCAGGACAGCTTCCAGGTCTTCGGCCCGGATCCGCCCATTGCGCATGCACTCGCGATACTGTTCCTCCGTCATATAAGGTTCGGTTTGGAACAGCTCGGAGGCCTCGACAACCGCCTTCTCAAACGGAAGATGTTGAAAGGCGTGCAGGGTGTTGTGGTGAATGAATACACCGATTGGTCCCTGCGCCGGGAGAAAATGCGCCACATGCTGAAGCACGTGGCGCAGATGATCTTTCGGACTGGAGTGTTCGCTCAAGCGGCCACCACGGGGCGGGACTTTCGTCGCGCCGCCAGTTCGTGAGAAGACATGGCGTGGTGCTCTTCCAGGCCGGTCATGATGAGCCGCCTGTCAGTCCACGCACGCTCAATACCGTGCAGTTTTTCGAGAACGGTGTGGTCGACGACCCAAGCCTCCTCAAAATTGATGATAACGGTTTTGATGGCGGGGTCGAGCTTCTGGAGCCGTTTCTTCAGGCCCAGATAATTCGTAAAGATCGCCGATTCGTGAACGTAGAGAATGAGCTCGTCACCGTTACGTTCTTCCCTTACGATGGTGCGGAACAACGTTGTGATCGGCGCACCGTTCTTCAGGTGCAGGATAATCTTCAGAATCAAGCCGACGCCAACGCCAACAAGAAGGTCCGTGGCGAGGGTGACAAAAAGAGTCGTGACGAAAAGGAGAAGCTGTTCGGCGCCAATTCGATAAACGTGCACAAACTCCTTCGGGGATGCCAGGCGGAAACCGGTGTAAATGAGCATGCCGGCCAGCGCGGCTAACGGGATCTTCTGCAGCAGGCCCGGGATGAGCGCGAGCGAAAGCAGCAGAAACATGCCGTGGAAGAAGTTCGAAAGGTGCGACTTGGCTCCGTTGTCGATATTCGCTTTGCTACGAACGATTTCCGAGATCATCGGCAGCCCGCCGATCGCGGCGGCTACCGTGTTTCCAATACCGGTAGCCAAAAGATCCTTGTTCATGTCGCTGGTGCGCTTTTCCGGATCGAGCGCGTCGACCGCGGAGACGCTGAGCAGGGACTCGATGCTGCCAACCAGCGAGAACATGACGATGTATTTGATGGATACTGCGCTGAAGACGGCGGAGAAATCCGGAAAAGAAATGGAACTCGCAAGCGACCCGGGAAGGCGAATCAGAAAGTTCGGTCCAACGTGGAAAAGGTGATTGGAAAGGAAGTAGTTGTGCTCATGCTCCAGGTCGAAAAAAAGGCCGATGGGCACGGCGGCCAGGAGTACAAGCATGGGGCCCGGAATTTGCCGGACCCACTTCGCCTTTATCATCGGCAGGCCAAATAGGATCAACAGGGATAGCATCCCTATGAAGAAGACTTCCGGGTTTAGATTCAAAATGCTGTGAGGGATTTCGGCTAACAGGTGCAGAGGCTCTTTACCTTCCGGCACAACGCCGAGGGCAACGTGTGTCTGCTTTGAAATGATGATGACACCAATAGCCGCCAACATGCCGTGAACGACGGAAGAAGGCATCAGGTCGCCGACAACGCCCGCCTTAGTCACCGCGAATATGATTTGTATGATGCCCGCCACCACGCCGACGGCAAGTGCCCGTTTGTAACCCAATACATTATCTCCGGCGCCCAATTCGGTTACCGCCCCCAAGGCGATGACGATCAGGCCTGCGGCGGGGCCCTTAATAGTCAGCCGCGCGCTGCCGAGAAACGACACCAGTAGACCGCCGATTACGGCGGTCACAATGCCGGCTGTGGGAGGAAATCCGCTGGCCATCGAAATGCCGAGACACAATGGTAAGGCAATCAGGAAGACTAAAAAACCGGAACCAAGGTCCGATTTCCAGGTGTTAGGGAACATGTATGCACTCTCCGGAGGCCGATATTGCCGGCTACAATACCCAGCTTGCCGGGACGACGCCAATTTACCCATACCCTCCGGATGGCAGGCAATCCACCGATTTCAAGGGGGGTGGCGCGGGAAGAAGCTCTTTTGCCGGGCTGGGGGTTCTAGACTGAGAGAATGGCCCGCCGAGAAGCGTTTACCCAGCAGAACCTCCTGCGCGTTCTGGCCCTCGGGTTCTCGCTAGTGGTGGCTCTAGTGATCGGTGCGGCTTACGTCGGGTACCAGGGATCGAAGTCGATTCATGGCTACGCCCAGGAACTGGTGCGCGGCCACTTTGTGAGTTCCGGCCGCGGAGCGGAACTGGAGGCGCGGATTGAACAGCAATCGCAGGACTTGTTGGATGAGCTGGAAGTCGTATTGGGAATCTGCCTTCTGTTGGCGTTCGCATGCGCTTTCGTGACGATCTATACCACCCGGCAGGCATTCCGACGGCTGGAGTGGCACGCCGACGAGCTGGATCGGGTTTCCTGGCAGATGTTGCAGGACCAGGAGGTGCTGGCGCGGCGTTTTTCGCACGAAATGCACGATGAATTGGGCCAGTCGCTGACCGGATTGCGTAGCATGTTAAAGCGGATGGACGGACCAGGCTTCGTGGAGCATCGGGGAGAGTGTGTGGAGATTCTCGAAAGTGCCCTCACCGGCGTGCGGGAGATGAGCCAGATGCTGCGTCCGGTCATTCTGGACGATTTCGGACTGGATGCGGGGCTGCGCTGGCTGACGGAGCGGTTTTCCGAACGAACCCAAATCGGCGTCGAATACTGGTCCTACTTCCCCCGGCGCCTGGACGAGCAGCAGGAAACGCAACTCTTCCGGATCGCGCAGGAGGCGTTGACGAACGTGGCGCGGCATTCCGGGGCGACTGAAGTGATCATGCGATTGGACACCAGCGGGGACCGCGTGATGCTTCGGATCGACGACAATGGGCGGGGATTGCCGGAAGAAGTCCAACGCAAGCCGAGCTTGGGGATGGTAGGCATGCGGGCTCGGGCCCGCCATGTGGGAGGCGAGTTGACGACGGAAAACCGCAAAACCGGGGGGCTGCGCCTGGAAGTACAGGCTCCCACGCGCTATGCGGAAAATGGAGTTGGAAATGCAAACGTCAAATAAGATCATCCGAATTCTGCTGGTGGACGACCATACGGTGGTTCGGAAAGGGATCCGGATGATCCTTAGCGCACAGCCGGATATGGAAGTGGTTGCGGAGGGCAAGAACGGTCTGGATGCGGTTACGGAAGCGGAAAAGACGCAGCCCGACGTTGTGATCATGGACGTAAACATGGAGGGACTGAACGGCATTGAGGGGGCACGCCGGATTGGAGAAGTCTCACCGCGCAGCCGTGTGTTGGCGCTGAGCATGCATCGGGACGCGGTTTATGTCCGTGAAATGCTGCGGGCGGGCGCGAAGGGTTATCTGGTGAAGGACGCCGATGACGATGCGCTGCTGGATGCGGTGCGAGCCGTTGCTCGCGGGGAAGCCTATTTGAGCCCGTCCGTGGCCGATGGCGTACTGAACGATTACCGCAAACATGTGACGAATCCTATGGACCTGTTGACGGCGCGCGAGCGGGAAGTTTTGCAATTAATCGCGGAAGGGAAGACGAATAAGGACATCGCGAATCAGTTAAACTTGAGCGTCTACACGGTGGAGGCGCACCGCAGCCGTTTGATGGAGAAGCTGAATCTGCATTCGACAGGTGATCTGGTGCGATTCGCGATTCGCAATGGGATCATTAGCTAGCCGGCTTACAAGACGGGCGGTATTCGGGGCGGGCGCCGTGTTGGCCGCGGGTCGGCGGCGGCGGCTGGCTCCGGTGGATGAGTCGAAGCAGGATGCCGGGTTTGGGGTGTTTCTGACGGCCCTGCGGGTAGTGGCGCGGAATCGGGATGCAGCCGGATTACAGAAGCTCTGCGCTGTGGATGTGATTACCGGGATTGACGCCCCGCCGGGTCCGGCGGAGTTGGCCAGGAAAATGCAGGCTGGCGGATGGGTGCAATTGCAGACTGTTTTGGAATTCGGCGCGGCCCGGTACGAGAAAGGCTTTGTCCTGCCGTACCTGTTTGGGAAGTTCCCGGAGGATTTGGATGCCATCGAACACGTTGTGACCATTCGCTCGGGTGCGGTGCTGCGGGCGGCGGGCCGTGAGGATGCAGCGGTGGTTTGTCCGCTCGACTATGACATTTTGAAAGTGGAAGATGCGCGCCCCGTGAACGGTTGGGTCCGGGCGGCGCGGCTGGACGGACCGAGAGGTTGGGTGGCGGGAACCGATATTCGTAGCACCGGAGCGGAGCGTATTTTCATCGAAAAGAACGGCGGCGTCTGGAAAATTACCGCGTGGGCATCCGGCGCCTGACGAACGACTAAAAGGAGAATTGAAACATGATCGTACGGAAATCGCAGGCTGAATGGCTCGGCGACCTGAAAAGCGGCGGCGGGACCATTACGTTTGGGAGCGGCGCTTACTCAGGCCCCTATTCGTTCAAGTCGCGCTTCGAGGACGGGACCGGAACGAACCCGGAAGAACTGATCGCCGCGGCGCACTCCGGCTGCTTTTCGATGGCGTTTTCGCTGGCTCTTACAATGGCAGGGTATTCGCCAGCGAAGGTGCATACAACGGCGTCGGTGAAGCTTGAGCCTTCGCCGGGCGGTGGCTTCGGAATCACGGCCATCGACCTCATAACCGAAGCGGTGATACCGGGTATACTCGACGAGCAGTTCCAGAAGATCGCTGAGGATGCCAAGGCCACCTGCCCCATTTCGAAGGCCCTCGCAGCCGTGCCGATCTCACTGCGGGCGACTTTAGTCCCGGAGTAATCGCTCACTTCCCAATACAGAAGGTGGAAAATATGCGGTTCAGGATGTCGTCAGCGGTAGTTTTCCCGGTGATGGCGTCCAGCGGGTGGAGCGCCCCGTAGAGATCGATCAGGATCATCTCGTGCGGAATGTGTTCCTCCACGGCAATGCACGCCGCACGCAGCGATTCCAGGCATTCGGTGAGCAGTTGTTCCTGCCGGAGCGAGGTGATGAAGGCGAATTCGTGCTCGGCTTGGGCGGCGTGCCCAATGGCTTGCAGAATCGCTTGGCGGAGTGTTTCCAGCCCTTCGCCAGTCGACGCGGAGAGCGGGATGGCGCCATCGGGGATGACAGCCGCTGCCGGCAGGTCGGATTTGTTCGCGATAACGAGGTGCCTTCCCTGATCGGCGGCGCGGCTAAGGATTTCCGTGTCGCCGGGAGTTAACGTCTGGGAGGCGTCAAGGACGACTAGAGTAAGGTCGGCATCGGCCATCGCCTGGAGGGAGCGCTCAATTCCCAGCGATTCGACGAGGTCCGAACCGGCCCGAATGCCCGCCGTGTCGACGAAGCGCACCGGAACCCCGCCGAGAGCCACGGTCTCACTGACCAGATCCCGTGTGGTTCCCGGAATATCGGTGACAATAGCGCGATCCTGCGCCAGTAGCCGGTTGAAAAGCGAACTCTTCCCGACATTCGGCCGGCCGACGATGGCGAGCGAAACACCGGCGTGCACCAGGCGGCCGTAAGAGTAGCTGCGAACGAGGTTTTCGACTCCGGTTGTGAGCGGTTCCAATCGCCGCAGAATTTCGGCGGGGGGCGCGACCGAGATATCGTCTTCGGCGAAATCGATTCCGGCTTCGAGCAGTGCGACGAGTTCCAGGAGTTGCGTTTTCAGCGGCGCCAACAGCCGCGCAACAGACCCTTCGACTTGCCGCGCGGCGACGCGCGCCTGGTAGAGCGTGGTGGCCTCGATCAAATCGCGGACCGCCTCCGCCTGTGGAAGGTCGATACGGCCATGAACGAATGCGCGAAGCGTGAATTCGCCGGGTTCCGCCAGGCGGGCACCGCGGCGGCAGGCCTGTTCGACGCAGAAGCGTAGAACAACCGGCGCGCCGTGGCAGGCGATTTCCACAACATCTTCGGCGGTGTAGCTGCGGGGAGCGGCGAACCAGGTGATCACGACCTGATCGACTACGACATCGCGATCGTCGATCAGTTCAGCCAGCGTTGCGTGGCGCGCCGTCCACTCCGTTCCCTCGGGAAAACGCACCAACGACGAGGCGACCTGCCGGGCGGTGTTTCCCGAAATGCGAACAACACCGATACCACCCCGTCCGGGCGGAGTGGCGATAGCAACAATCGTTTCCACGGCGGCGGTTCGCCCCTAGGTCATGCGAGGACGCGGGCCTCGGCGGGGGCCGGGACCACCACGGCGGTCGCGCCGGTCGCGATCTCGATCCCGATCGCGGTCATGATCCCGAGGCTCGTCCAAGCGGTGCGGACGCGGAGCGGGTTTCAGTACGATGTTCGTGGGTGCCGGCTGATCCGCCCGGTAGATAACGACTTGGCGAATGGGACCGGCGCCGAAGCTCTCGCTCTTGACGCGGGTTTCTCCGCGAAGCGCCAAATGGACGATGCGGCGTTCGCGGCTGGTCATCGGGTTGAACTGGAAGTGGTCGCCGGTCTTGATGACGCGCTCGGCGGCGGTCTGCGCCGTCATTCGCAGCTCTTCGATGCGCATGACGCGGTAGTCATTGGCGTCGAAGCAGATCAGCGCATGCTCATCGGAAGGAACCTGCAGAATTTCGATAGTCAGATGCTCTAGCGCCAGCATTAACTCCGCCTTGTTCGCGAGCAGCAAATCCACGTCCTGGCCGCTGAATAGCACCATGAGCTCGGGATCTTCGATCTCCGGATGAGCGGTTCGTCCGGGCGCAACCTGGAATTTTAGCTCTAGGTTCGCAGCGGAGAGAACCGGTTCCAAAAACTGGCGGATGCGCGGTTCGTGTTCCTCGACGGTGTATTTCTTCTGGCCGCTCATTCCGATATCCCCTGTTACTTGCTCTTTTTCTTGGGCGCGATTTGCGCGGCAGGACTCGGCGTGGCGGGCATTATCTTGTTGAATAGTAACTGCTGCCCGATTCCAACCAAGTTTCCGGTGAGCCAATACAAAACAAGGCCACTCGACGCATTATAGAACAAGAAGCCCATCATCAGCGGCATTAGCAGCATCATCCGCGCCTGCGTGGGATCCATGCCGCTGGTCGGCGTCATCTTCTGCAGATAGAACTGGCTGCCGATCATGAGCAGCGGCAGGATTCGAATCGGAATCGTTTCCGGCTGGCTCAGATCCTTCACCCAATACCAGGGCGTGCCGCGCAGTTCGGTGGCAACGTTCAGCACCTTGTAGAAACCGATAAAGAACGGGAACTGGAGGAGCATGGGGACGCAGCCGCCGGCGGGGTTCACGCCGTGCTTGTTATATAGGTCCATTACCTCTTTGTTCTGTTCCTGCTTACGGGGATCATTGAAGCCGACGCCTTTGTATTTGTCGTTGATCCGCTGGATCTCCGGCTGCAGCGTCTGCATCTTTTTCATCGACTTCATGCTGGTCAACTTGAGCGGGATGAGCGCCATGTTGATGACGATGGTGAGCAGAATGATCGACCAGCCCCAGTTGTGGACGACGTTCGAATCGAGCCAGCGGAGGGCAGCGAACAGCGGGCGGCCAATCCATCCGAACCAGCCCCAATCAACCAGCGAAACCAGGCGTTTGTCGGTCTCGCTCAACAGGTCAAGATCCTTGGGGCCGACGAACATCGTGAACTGATTCCGTCCGGCAATGCTCAAGCCTGCGCCGATGAAAGCCATGCGATCCGTCGATTTTGGGGGATAGGGCAGCGAATCGGAGAGTGCGGTGAGTTCGATGGTCTGGCCGGGTTTCGGCAGGGCGACGGCGGCGAAATATTGATCCTGCAAGCCGGCGAAAACGTAACTGCCGGCGTTGGCGATCGGGCCATCGCTCGCCTTGGAGTTCTCAAAAGTAGTGGGCGATGAGTCGCTGGGCGGCAGGTAAACGGCGAACTGGGCGGCGTAGGATTTTTCGATCGTATGATCCCCGAAGCCACCGCGCCAGATAAGGCCATGGGTCAACGCTGCAGTCTTCTCGGAGACGGCGCTGTCGACCTCCACCAGGTACCGGGAAGGGGTGAAGCGGAATGCCTTGTGAGCGGTAGTTGCGCCATCGCTGTAGTCGAAGGTAATGCCGTCGGCGTTCCTAGTGACGGCGAAGAGCTTTTCATTCAAGTCCGCGGAAGGCTTCTGGTCCCGGAAGCCGTAAGCAAAGGGCCGGGAGCCAAGTTGTGTGGCATTCTCTTCATTGACCAGGTTCAGGATCTTGCCGTGCGCATCTTTGAACTTCTTTAGATGCCACTCCAGGACGACCGCACCTTTGTTGGAGAACTTAACTTTGTAGAGGTCGTTTTCGAACACCGGGTACTCAGCCTGTTGGCTGGTTTGTACGGGCGGAACGGCGGCGGCGGCACCGGCGGCGGGGGGCGTCGCGGCCGGGCTCGCCGGGGGCGGATCCTGCTTTTTGGCAACTTCGGCCGCCTTTTTCTGCGGGGCGGCGGGCTGCGGCTTGGGGAGCAGATACTGCGAAAGGAAAATCACGCCGCCCATCAGGACGAACGCGAGTAGCAGCCGCTGCTCCATGGATAGATTTTTGGTGGGATCAGCCATTGGTGGAAACTCTTATGGTCGCAAAGTCAATGAACAGGGTCATAACCGCCCTGGTGAAATGGATGGCAGCGCCCGAGACGCTTCAGCCCCATCCAGACGCCTCGCGCGGCGCCGTAGCGTTCCACGGCGTCCATCATGTACTCCGAGCATGTGGGGCGAAAACGGCACGCCGAAGGCAGCCACGGAGAGACGGCGGCTTTATAGAATCGCAACAAGCCAAGAACGATTAGGCGCGGCACCGTTCAATCAGCCTTTCCAGTTGCCGGGTCAACTCTGCCAGCGGCGCCTCGGCGGCGGCGCGGCGGGGGTTCAGGACGATGTCCAAGGCCGGATCGATCTCCCGCAGGCGTACGCGAAGCTGTTCGCGTATCCGCCGGCGAATTCGATTGCGAATCACTGCCTTGCCGACGGCACGCGGGATGGTAAACCCGATGCGGGGGCCATCATCTCGGGAAGTTGCGGAGGGGCGGAACAGGAAGGCCACAAAGTAGGGACATGAAAAACGGCTGCCGTTATCGTAGACTTTTCGAAAGTCGACGGACTTCAGCAGCCGGCTGTTCTTGGTAAAGCGGAATACGCTATTACTCGTTGGCGTGGGAGGCACGGACGGCGCGTTCGTCACTGACCGTCAACTTCCAACGGCCGCGAGCCCGGCGACGAGCCAGGACGTTACGGCCATTCTTCGTTTGCATGCGCGAACGAAACCCGTGGGTCTTGGCGCGGTGACGGTTATTCGGCTGAAATGTACGCTTCGGCATTACTCTTTCCTATTCTTAGGCTCCAGGCACAAGCCGAGCCCGGACGCAATGCGTCCCAAGTTCGATTATAGGGTATCGGGGGAGGAAAGGGCAACTCTTGGTGACGCAAACGTATCCATAGGTTAACGGAAGTTTATGGAACGACGAACCAAGTGGTTACTCGCGGCTGGATTGATCGGTGTACCCGTGTTGGGGGGATTGACCTTGTTGTTCCTTGCCAGGCAGCATGCGGCGAAGATCGAACCGTACATCCGCGACCAGGCAATTGCCTATCTCCGGGATCGTTTCGGCGCCGATGTCAACATTGATTCCTTGAAAATCGACATTCCCGCACTCTCGCCGGTCAAACTGTATGTCACCAAAGGCGCCGGCGTCCTGGCGGCTGTCACCGGACATGGCGTCCACATCAAAAAGAACGAAAACATGATGTTCCGAGTCCAAACGATGCGCTTCGAAGTGGACCTGGGGCAGTTGTTCGAACCGCATAAGGGCGTGACGGTGGTTCGAATGGACGATGTCGATATCGTTATTCCTCCCAAAGGCGAACGGCCGAAGTTAAGCAAGAAGTCCGGAGAAGGCGGAGACGGTCCCGATGTTAAGATCGGCGAAATTCTCATTACGAATGGACGGCTGGTGATCAAGCCGAAGGACCCATCGCGCAAGCCGCTGGAGTTCGAACTGTACTCCGTGAGACTGTTCGATGCCGGCCCCAAATCCGCGATGCGGTACGAGGCCGAAGTGCGAAACGCCAAGCCGCCGGGGGACGTGAAGGCAACCGGGCATTTCGGTCCCTGGAATCGGGACGAACCCGGAGATTCTCATCTCGATGGCGACTACATTTTCGAGCGCGCAAATTTGAACGTGTTCAAATCTATCGGAGGGATCTTAAACTCGAAGGGCCACTTTGATGGACAGCTCAACGACTTCATCGCGACCGGCGAAGCGACAGTTCCGGAGTTCTTCCTGAAGTCGTCCGGCAACAAAGTGCCGCTGTACACGAAGTTTGAAGTACAGGTCGATGGAACGAATGGCAATACCATTCTGAAGCCGGTTCACGGACGCCTGGGCCAGACGTCGTTTGTTACCAGCGGCGGCGTTGTGAAGCATGAAGGAGACCGGCGCAGAACTATCGAGCTCGATGTGAACATGCCCGCCGGGCGCCTGGAAGATGTCCTTACCCTGGCAATGAAGGGACCCGGTCCCTTCATGTCCGGAATTCTGCAGATGAAGAGCCGAATCCTGGTACCGCCGTTAAGCGGCAAGGTTGTCGAAAAGCTGCAGCTAAATGGGGAATTCGTCATCAAGGACGGCAAGTTCCATCGTTCCACCCTCCAGGACCGGATCGATCAGATGAGCCGTCAGGCGCAGGGCCAGCCGAAGAATCAAGAGATCGACGAAGTTGTTTCCGTGATGAGCGGGCGATTTGAGATGGCCAACGAAACGATAACGCTGCACAACCTGCTCTTCGGCATTCCAGGCGCTGACCTCAACCTGGACGGCACCTATAACGTCGATACGGAGGTTATGGACTTCCACGGCGACTTGCGATTGAAGGCGAAGCTCTCCCAGACGCAATCGGGCTGGAAGCGATGGGCCCTCAAACCCGTGGACCCATTCTTTGCCAAGAATGGCGCGGGCCTTTACACCAGGATCAAGATCACCGGAACGCGCAAAGATCCCAAGTTCAGCCGCGAAAAGTAGAAGCTAGCCGTTGGATCGCAGGCTGAACCAGCGGTGCCGCTTGGTCGGTGTGTTGCGCCCGCGAACGATAAACCGGTAGTCTCGCCAATTCCCGGCAATGACGAACACACCCAGCAGGATGATGCTCACCGTAATCATGGTGACGATGGAAACAGCTCCCAGGTGAATTGCCAGCGTTTCCGATTCGGGTTTGAACAGATACCGCTCAAACATGTGGCCAAAGTTCATCCCGAAGAATCCGGTCAGAACGGCGCCGGCACCGAAGAGCATGCTGAGCATGGCGAGCCGGTTCACGGCCTCCGTGCTGCGCAGTTGGTTGTATTCGTTTAGTGCGCTGCTCATGTTCGCGAGTTCCTGTTCAATTTGCGCCCGGAGTTCCTCCACGCGGTAGGCGCGGCATTGCATTTGGAAGTGCTCGATCTCTTCGTCCTTATTGGCCAGCTCGTCGAAGTACCAGTAGTTGGTGAAATTTAGAAACTCGGTGCGGAGGTCCGTGGCGATTTCGACATTTTGCTGCTCCAGGCGTCCGACGGAGAGATTTTCGTAAAGTCGCCGCGACACCAGCGCTACGCTTTCGGCGAAGTCAAGCAGCGTCGCGCGGTAAAAGAGCGCCACGATCGCCATCAGATAGTAACGCCCGGAGAACATGCGTTCAATGAGATTGCCTTCCTGCACCTGGTGCAGTCCTCGATCGGAAACACCCAAGGCGAGCGTGACGTTGGAGTAACGCGTGAAGCCGTAAAACGTTCCCTCGTGCGCCCACCGGGTATAGGTGTGCTCGCGCATCTGTTCTCGAGTGAAATTGGGCTCATAGCGGAACCCTTCGCCATCCCGATCGACGAAGAGAAAGCGGCTAAAGAGCAGCTCGAGCTTCTCCGTTCCACCAAAGTCGGGATCGACGGCCATGTAGGAGTACGGAATCATGCGCTCGTCGAAGACCTGTTCGTACTCCAGCGTTTCGTAATTCAGAAAGTAAAGCAGAGACTGGATGACTTTTGACAGCGGAGGCTGGAATTGGATCATTCCCCCGGCTTCGAACGTTTCATGGGCCAGCGTCTCTTCGCCCACTGCGAGCCTCGACAACGCCGGCACACGGCCTTCCCGCCGCTGCCGTCCGCTGGTCGGATAGACCTTGCGCATCATCTCGTTCATCCAAAGCGCTTCGCGCACCGAGCAGTCCTTCCGCTTGACGCCAATGGAAAGGATGCCGACGCCGTTGGCGAATAGAAATAGCCGAAGATCGGCGACAGGTACCGAACAGTTGCGGCCGCGGACGTCGTGCGCTTCCCAAAGCAGCGGCAGCGTCTCCGGGAGCATCACCTCGTAGACGCGGAGCAGCGTCGACTGATCGGTAGTCTTGGTGTCAAAAAACACCCGCCGGACAAACGGATGAAAGAACACCATGTCCTGATAGGCGCTGGAATCGAAATCGAACGTCGTGTACGAGGCGCGGCGCCAGCCCCCCAACCGGGCGCGGACCGGCGCGTCCGTGGCGCAGTTCTCCGACCGCAACCAATCGTCCAGTCCGTCGATCCAACTGCGCAATGGCGGCCAGAAATCCGGATGCGCCGAAGCGACCACTTCCTTATCGATCACGAACGGGAAGAGGAAATAGGTATCGAGCTGTAGAACCGGTTTCCCCGCAGGCACCTTCGCTATGATAACGTCCCTGTTGCGATGCGCCTACTTCTTTTCGTTCTACTGATAGGGGGCCTTTACGGCCAGAACACCGGGACCGTTTTTCAAACGTGGAAGCGCCCCCGCGCCCTGGCGCTGGTGGGGGACCGTTATCACAGCCCGGTCTACATTCGCGAAGGAATCTCCAAAGCCATGGCGGAAGAGAATATTCCCGTGACGTTTATTGAAAACGTAGCCATGCTGAACACGGAAAGCCTGAAGGAACACCAGCTCCTGATCATCCTGCGCGATGGCATGAATTGGCCCAACGGGTACGACAAACCGCCGGTGAAGTGGATGACCGACGCACAGCAGCAGGCCATCTGGGACTTCGTCCATAACGGCGGAGGCTTCCTGGCATTGCACAACTCGCAGGGCATCTATCCGGAGGGCGGCCTCTACTACAAGCTGTTTGGCGGCGATTACGGAGGTCACCCCAAGCCCTACGACTTTACCGTACGCGTGGAGGACAAGGCGCATCCGGTGACGGCAGGCGTCAACGATTACATCGCCTACGACGAGCAGCACACCGTCAAGTACTATCTGGACAAAGAGCACATGCTGCTGCGGACCATCGCACCGGACAACCTGGCGGCGGCCGGCGGATGGTGGCGCGAGATGGGGAAGGGACGGTTCGTCTATCTATCCCCTGGCCATACGCCGCAGGCGCTGAATCATCCGATGATGCAGCGCTTGATGCGAAATGCGGCTAAATGGCTCACGCGGGATTAGAGCTGATCGTAAAGGATCGCCGTGTAGCCCTTCACTTTGAACGTGCCCTCGATAGTGGGCCAAGCTCTTTGGTGATCGTCTGTCTTGACCCAGTTCAACCGGTCCTGTTCCGATTTGAAGTTGATCACCAGGCGATAGTTGGCGCCCTCCGGCGCTTTGCCGGCCTTGGCTTCGCGCAGTTTCAGCATGTAGACGTGCAGGAAGCCGGGTTGCTTCGACATGGCCGGCTTAAAGATCTCTTTGAAGTTTTTCTTCAGATCCTTCTCTTTGGCCGGGTCCACCATCATGTCGACGTGGAGCTGAATGGTTTCATCGGAAGCCTTCTTCGATTGCGCGCCCACTAGGGCGGCGGAGCCTAATGCGGTTATGACAGCTTTGCGGCGGTTCATTTTCTCTCTCCTCTTTACTTTAATTTGATGCGGTAGACGGACGTGCGGGCGGTCATCCATAGGACGCCTTCGTCGTCGGCCCAACCGACGTTCGCGGGTACTTCCGCAGGTTTGATAGTCCCCAGATGTTTGCCGTCGGAATTGAAAACCCATACGCCGCCCGGACCGGTTGCCCAGACGTTTCCTTTTCGATCTACTTTCAATCCATCCGGTAGACCGTCCGCCTTTTCGGCCGTCACATCGGCAAAAACGCGTCCTGGTCCAAGCATCCCATCCTCCTGCACCGGGAACTTCATCCAAATCTTTCGCGCGGCATCGGAATTGGCGACGTAGAGCCAGCGTTCGTCAGGCGAAAAGGCCAGGCCATTGGGGCGGGTCATGTCCTTATGGAGCACCACCAGCTTGCCGCCCTGCAATCGAAAAATCCCGTTGAAAGCCAGTTGCTTCTTCGGGTCCTCATCCTGCTTAATGAGGCCGTAGGGCGGGTCAGTAAAATACAGTGCCCCGTCACTTTTGTAGACAAGATCGTTCGGACTGTTTAGGCGCTTGCCTTCGAAGCGATCGACAAGCGTTGTCAAGACACCAGCCTTGTTCCGGCGCGCTATGCGGCGGTTGCCATGTTGCGCGATCAGAACATTTCCGTCCTTGTCAAAGGTCATGCCGTTGGGCCCGATGAAAGAGCCGGCGGGCGCATCGTCGGCGTCGTATCCGGCGGGCTTCATGATTAAGTTAACTGCGCCGTCGGCAGGATCCAACTCGTGCGTTGAGTTGTCCTGCACGTCGCTGAACCAGATCTTTCCGGATTCCTTAAACCAGAGCGGCCCCTCGGTGAACTTAAAGCCGGTGGCCATTTTTTCGATCTTTACCGACGAGGGAACCAGTGCATCAAATGCCGGATCAAGCCGAAGTACGGTTCCTTCCCCAACAATCTGTTCCGCAACCAGGTTCGTCGTTTCCGGGGACTTCTTCTCCTCCGAAGCCTTCTCGGGATTTGAGCCGCAAGAGACCAAAAGCGCAATCAGTGCGGCGACGATGTTCTTAAGTTTCATTTAGAGATCTCCGCGAGATTATCGCCTTTCCCGCACGGCCTCAATAGCTGCGCTGGTGAGTATTTTGAGGAACGCTTCATCGTCGCGGCGGACGGCCGCCCGCTGCGGGTCCAGACGGCGATAGTCGTAGCTGAGCAATTCGGTGAAAGAGCCCGCCTCCAGCCCATACGCCTCATTGAGCTTGGCGATGTTGTAGCCGTAGAGCTCCTTCAGAAACTGAACATACTGCTGCTTGGCGGGCGACTCTTCTTTCATGCGCCGTACTGCATGAACCCACTCCCGCGATGGCGCCGGCCGGAACACCACTTCCTCCGCTTTAGCCGGGCGAGGCTGGTCGCGGAGGAAGGCGGCGTCAAACGGATCCGGCCATGGCATCAGGGAGATAACGGCCAGCGCCGCGACAATTATCACCCCGCAACCTCAATGTCCCAGCCCCAACCGGGCCGTTCATGCGGACGCATATAGATACCCTCGGGGCCACGGGAGATGCTGTAGTTTTCTTCGAACAGTTGATAGACCTCTTTCGGTCCGCCCGGCGCGGGCAGGAATAGTTCGGACCAAGGCGCGTTGACCTGTGAGATCGAGAAATGAATCGACCCATTCAGCCCTCCGCCGTGCGGAATGACGGGGATATCGTAGGCCGCTGCCATGGCCGCGATGCGCCGCAATTCGGTGAGGCCGCCGCACCATTGAATGTCCGGCTGCCAGATTGACGCCCCGTTGGCCTCCATCAGGTAACGGAAACCGTAGCGGCCATACTCGTGCTCACCCGTGGCGATACGCGTGGACTTGATGGTGGTGTTGAGACGGCCGAAGCCCGCATAATCGTGCGGCTGCAGCACCTCTTCCATCCAGTACACGCGATACGGCGCCATCATCTCAGCCATTTCAATGGTGTAGCGCTCTGTCCACGCCATCCAGCAATCGAGCATGATCTCGCCATCGGGGCCCAGTGCGGCGCGCGCGCGTTTCACCAGTTCGACGTTCTCCTTCATCCCTTCACGCCCGCTGGCCGGGCCGTGGGGAATGGCGAGCTTCAGCTTCTTGTACCCGAACTCCACATGCTGCTCAATATCATTGCCGGTGCAGTAGGACGGCACGCGGTCCTTCGTCTCGCCGCCGAGGAGCTTATAGACGGGCATGTTGAGCGCCTTGCCGACGATATCCCACAGGGCCATGTCGAAGCCGCTGATGGCGTTCATCGTTACGCCCATGCGGCCATAGGACATCGTCGACCGCCAGCAGATATCCCAGTTCCGTTCGATGTCGAAGGGGTCGCGGCCCATCATGAGCTTGGCCAGATGTCCGGTTACGATCTGCCCCCCACCCGGTCCGCCATTGCCGTAACCTTTTATGCCTTTGTCGGTGGTCACCTCCACCGTGAAACTCGGGACATTCGTGGCCCCAAAGAGTTCCCGCCGCGGCTTGAACTCCGGATATATCGACATGGGGTTGGCGACTTCGACACCCTGCGTGGACCACGCGCCCGCGGCCGGCGTGTAGGCCGGGTAGGGTTTGCGGGGTCGCGTCCGCACAATCTTTATGTCTGTGATCTTAAGCTTGCTCTTCTCCTGCGCCCAGGCCAGCGAGGGCAGCGCCGGGGCCGCCGCTAATGACAGAAAATCGCGTCTTTTCATTTCTTGGTCACCTTTAAGTTTCGAAAATGTCCGATGGTCCCGGGCCCGATCCACAGACCGACCTGCCCTTTCGACACACCCTGCTTCAAATCGTTCACAATCAACGTCGGCTGCGCATTCCCATGCACGAACAGCCGCGCCTTCACACCATCAACTTCTATGCGTACGCGGGTCCAATCTCCGGGCACCAGGTCCACGTAGCTCTCATACTTCTTCGGTTCCTCCTGGCGCAGCCGGTTCCAGGTCCAGGCGGGATGGGAAATATATTGGGTCGAATGATTCCGGCGTACCTGGTCGTCGGCGCGGCCGTTGGTGGGCCGCAGATAGAATGCCTCGTACTTCGTGGGGTCATCCGCGATTCGGAAGGCAATTCCAACGAAACCTCGGGCTCCCTGGCCCGCGCTGCTGGCGGGCTCGCCGCTTATTTCCGCTTCAATCGTGCCGTTCTCGAAATCGCGCAGCGGAACAATGAGAATTGGGTCTTCCATACCCGTCGCGCCCGGGGGTTCGACAACACGCACGCACTTCTGTCCCTTGTGAACCGCGGGCGTCGCGACGACCTTGTGCGCCTTCAGTCCATCGGTGGTTTCCAGTGAGAAAGTTTGGCCGGTCATCGCCGCGGCTGTAAGCAGCGTGCAAAGGATCCAGATCGAAGGGCGCAACATCGCAGAACAATATTATCCGAATCGCGGGAAACAAAACGGCGTGCGATCCTAAATCGACATGAGCACTATCAATCGGCGAAGCGCGGTTGGCCTTGGCGTGGCGGCAGCCGTGCGGCCTGTCTTCGCCGCATCGGCCTTCCAGGATGCCTTTCACGCCGACGCCGAGCGGCACAAGATAACGACGGCTGTGGCCCTCGTTGCGGATAAGGACCGCAGTCTCCTGCAGGTTTCGCACGGCACTCGCGATTCGCAAAGCAGCGTTCGCGCCGATGGAAAGTCCATATTTCTGATTGCGTCAATGACCAAGGCGATCACCTCCGCCGCGGCGCTGCAACTCGTCGAGAAGGGATTGGTCAGTCTGGACGCCCCCGCGCACGAATACCTTCCGCAGTTGCGGGACCTGTCCATTCTGGAAGGATTCGACGCCGCCGATAAACCGCGTTTCAGCACGGCGAAGTACACCGTAACGCTTCGTCAACTGCTCGCCCATACCGCCGGTTTCGCTTACGCATGGAACCATCCTCTGGTGGTGAAACTCGGTCCTTACGACAAACCCTATCTGGTTCACAAGCCTGGATCGCAATGGCACTACGGGACAAACATCGATTGGGTTGGACGAATTGTGGAAGCGGTTAGCAAGCAGAATCTGGAAGCGTACTTCCGCCAGCATTTGTTCCAACCGCTGGGCATGAATGACACTAGCTTTATTCTGCCGCCGGAGAAGTTCGACCGCTTCACAGGCACCTGGCAACGCAACGCGGCCGGCCAATTGAACCAAAATCCCCGCGTGCAGCCAGCCGCCCCGGCGTTCTTTAATGGCGGAGGCGGACTGCTATCCACGGCCGACGACTACATCCGGTTCACGCAGATGATCCTTCGCCGCGGCCTCTCCGCCGACGGAATCCGCGTTTTGCAAGCCAAGAGCGTGAAGGCCATGGCCTCTAATCAAACAGAATTGTTAGAAGCCGGGAAAATCCGCTCGACCCAACTCGAGCGATCCCGCGATGTCGATTTCCATCCCGGATTCAGCGACAGCTTCGGTTTGGGTTTTCTGATCAATCCCAAACCCTATGAAGCGGGACGATCGGCAGGCAGCCTGGCATGGGCCGGTCTCTACAATACCTTCTACTGGATTGATCCGAAGCGCGGAATCTGCGCCCTGCTGCTGATGAACTTCCTGCCCTTCTGCGACAGCGCCGCGATGGGTATGTTGCGCGATTTCGAGCGTTCCGTTTATTCTCACCTTCGATGACATTAGTGCTGATCGCGGCGAATCGGCGCCGACCGTAGCGAAGGCGCGGCCCCTCAAGCCTCACCCCTGCTGGGAAGGCGCGCCGCTGAGGTGAGCTTCGATGGCGGCGCGATAAGCCTCAAATCCAGGAACCGGCGGGCCCGGCTGGCGCGTTTGTTCCACCAGGTGCCGCAATCGAAGCAGAGTGAAACTGATCGATTGGTCACTGAACGATTCTGCTTCCACGGCACTGAGCGGCCCGCCCATCTGCTCAACGGCCGCCAGTTCTTCCGCTGTCAACCCGGCTCGCGTCGATTCACGCGCCGCTAAATACCGCAGGGTAATACCGGTTCTCTCGACAAGCGTGGAGACGTGATCGGAGAAACCCAGCATGCGGGGAAATTCCCCGCCCAAATGCGATAGCAGGGCCGCGAGCACCGTGGAATCCCCCGCATTCGATTTCCGGGCCGCGTCAGCCGCGCGCAAGGCGGGCTGCGCCTCCGGGCCCGCGTAAAAGCTCTCCAGAAATCCCGTAACCACGCGGGTCGAAGTGGTGATGGATGCGTACTCCCCCTCCAGGTTCATCAAGGACATGTCGTGAATATCCTGCGCCGTCCAGCGGCCTTTGCCAAACGTGAAGCAGGCATCGTCCACCAGGTACATGGAGAAACCCAAATCCCCGCCGGCGCGTACCGTCGACTCCACGGAGTTGTTGGTGATCACTCCGCAGACGAAGACGCGCGTAGCCCCCGCCGCATTTAGCCGCACCGCCAGGTCCGTACTGGCGAACGCATTGCACGTTGTCTTGCCCAACACCGTTTCCCCCGGCAGCGGTTCGGCCTCCGGCTTCCAATCGTGTAGCGGCTGGCCCGGCCGGTATTTGGAGGCGGGCTCCCGCGAGTCGTGCCGGATATGGAAAAGCGGCCAGCGCAGATGGCGCCAGAGCCCGAGCATGCGGCGCACTCTCGCCTCGGCGAACGGATTGTTGCGCGAGCCCCAGGACGGATCGTCGATTGCCTTCTGCAGATCGATCACAATCAGCGCCGGGGCTCCGTTCATCTCGGTCTATGCCTTCGGTTTATATGCGATGCAGTCAATCTCCACCTTCATGGTGGGATTGGCGAACTTCGATTCCACGGTTGTGCGAGCCGGTTTCTGCGCACCGAAGAACTCGGCGTAGACCCCGTTCATTGCTGCAAAATCGCCGCCATTCCGAAGAAAGACGGAACATTTCACCACGTCGGCCAGCGAAGCCCCGGCCGCTTCCAATATCAGCTTGATATTGTTCAAGACGATTCGGGTCTCGTGTTCAATGGTGCCAAACGAAAACTCGTTCGTTACCGGATCAATCGGTCCCTGGCCGGAGACATAGACGAAGTCGCCGGCCCGCACCGCGTGGGAATAGGGTCCACGCGGTACCGCGGCGCCGGGAATGTTGTGGCGTTCGATCATGGTTTACTCCACCGGCTTCCTGGCGCGGGGACGGCGCACGGTTGTCGATCCCGCGCTGGCCGCCTTCTTGGTGGCGGACCGCTTGCGAGGCGCCATGCGTTTCGGCTTCTCGTCTTCTTCGAGAGCTTCGGCCGGTTGTTCGGCGACCGCTTCGACGGCCGGCTCTTCGCCGCCGCCGTCCGAGGAGGCAGCCGCCGCCGCAGTTGCCACCGGGGCGGCTTCCTGCGCCGCGCCCGCGGCCGGCAGTTCAGCGCCGGGATAGGCGATCAGGCCGCGCACCGCGTCCGCTTCCACGCGAACCAGGTAGTTGTCCTGCGCGAAGTTCAGGAACTCGCCGAAGGACTGGAATCCATATTTCTGGGCATCGAACGCCGGATGGATTTTGGTCATCCAGCCGGCCAGAATATCGGCCGTAGCGCCGTCTTCCAGGTCCAGCTTGTAAATATCGACAACCTCGCGCAGCATCGGCAGCGCCTCTTCCTTCTTTGGCGCCGCGACGGCTTCCGAAACCTGCTTCACTTCAATCGTCTTGCGGCCTTCAGGACCGGTGGTGGCAAGATATCCGTTGGTCTCCAGTTTGTCGACGAAATCGGAGAAGGAGCCGGTGCCATAAGCGCGCTCATTGAAGCTCGGGTCCAGTTGCAACATCGTGCTCTTCAACAGGCCCAACTGGGGCTGGACGCCGCGGCGCCGCAAAGTAGCCAGCGCGCGTTCCACCAATGGCAGCGCGTGCGGCAGTTCCAACGGAGCCGGACGGCGGTGATCGCCGCGGCCGCCCCGCCGGTGCGAGTCGCCATACTGCGGCGGCGGCGGCGGCGGAATGCCCTTCTCCAGATTCGCGGCCGCAGCAGCCGATGTCGCAGCCAAAAGAGCTGTCGCCGACGGAATCGGCGTAGGCCGGTTGCCCTGCGCGGCCTGCGGCGCAAATTTTGAATCGTCCACCAGCAGCGATTCATACGAGATGAACTCGTGGCAGTTTTGCTGAAGAATCGTGGACGTGAATGCCTTACCGCCGACGATGAAGATCGTCTTGCCGTAGGCCTTCAGCTTATTCACGAGCGGGATAAAATCGCTATCGCCCGAAATGATGGCGAACGCGTTCACATTCTTGTGCGTGAAGGCCATTTCGAGGGCGTCTAGAGCGAGGTTAATATCCGCGCCGTTCTTGTCGCCGCGCGGGGATGGCAACCGTTGCACCATCTGGACGGCATTCTCCGCCATCTGGCGAACCGCGCCTTCCTGGCGCGCCCAGTTGGCGTAGGCGAACTTGGCGACGATGTCGCCCCGTTCTTTCAGTGCATCGAGGCAAAGCGAGACAGCAAACTCGCGGCGGAGCGTGCTTTTCACACCGATCTCGATGTTGTCGTAATCGACGAATACAGCTATATTCTGGCGTTCCTGCATTGATTAGGTCCTAGCGCCGGGTGTTGGCAGGGGGGTCGTTCATTACGACGGCTTGACAGCCAGGCGGATAAACGACACGATTTCTTCTAACGAAGATCCGGGGGGGAAAACCGCCGCCACACCGAGCTTTTTCAACTTCTGGCTATCCTCATCGGGAATAATTCCGCCGACGATGACAGCCACATCTTCCATTTGATTCTGCCGAAGGAGCTCCAGGACGCGTGGGACGATCGCCAAATGCGCACCGGAGAGAATCGATAGGCCTATTACTTGAACATCTTCCTGCATCGCGGCGTGGACGATCATTTCTGGCGTCTGCCGAAGGCCGGTGTAAATGACCTCCATACCCGCGTCGCGGAGCGCTCTTGCAATAACCTTGGCGCCTCTATCGTGGCCATCCAGCCCCGGCTTGGCGACAAGTACCCGGATTCGACTCTCCATCCGCTTGTCAAAGTGTATCTCAATTTAGAGCGTCATCTCGATGACCGTATCGAACTCATTCCTGCCAGCCTCGGGCAACTGCAGCAGCAAACCGTTGTCAACGGTGCTAACGGGCACCGATGCTCCCTTTAGAACACGAGCCGATTTCACGGGTTTGGGTAGCTTTGGAATCACCAGCGCGCGGTCCGGCCAATCCATCACATGCAGATAAACGCGGTCGGCCTTCGCGGTCGTCACGCCCCATGGACGAGGCCCGATGGGACCGCCGCGCGTGCCGTAGATCGATTCGCCGTACTGCGACAGCCACCCGCCTACTTCTTTCAGCCGCGCGACAAACTCCTCCTGTATCGTGCCATCCGGCTTCGGCCCAACGTTCAGCAGGAAGTTCGTATTCATGCCCGCCGCGCGAATTAACGTTTGCAGTAACTGCTTCGTGCTTTTCAAACGTTTTTCACTGGGATTGTAGCCCCACGCCACTCCAATCGTGTCGCAGGTCTCCAGCGGCAGTTGACCGATCTTCGATTCCCCGCTGAAACCGGCCGCATTCTGGCCCGGTAGGTCTTTCTCGAACATTTGAAAGTCCTCGCCTTCGTACGGCGCCAGATGGTGGTTGTTGCCGACCAACGCCTGCGGCTGCAGCTTGTGGATCAGATCGTAAGTCCTGCGAAGCCGCCAATCGGCGTCCTTGCGATCTCAAATCCCGTCGAACCAGATGCCGGCAATCTCGCCGTAGTTGGTCAACAGTTCAGTGAGCTGCGCGTCCATGAAGTCGAGGTAGCGGTTGAAGTCGCCGCTCTCCGGACGGCTGGAGGCTTGGCCGGTGCGTCCGCGAGGGAAGTAGTCCGGGTGCGTCCAGTCCAGGTGGGAATGGTAAAAGAAGAGCTTGATTCCCTGTTTGTGGCACTCATCCGCCAACAGCTTCAGCGGGTCCTTGGCGTACGGAGTCGTGTCGACGATGTTCCATTTGCTCTGCTTCGTGCCCCACATGGCGAAGCCGTCATGATGTTTGCTCGTAATGGTGATGTAGCGCTGCCCGGCGGCTTTCACCATCGCCACCCACTCGGCAGCATCGAAGCGGACGGGATTGAATTGCGCCGGGAGCTTCTGGTATTCGCTGACCGGCATCTTGTCGTTGTTCATCACCCACTCGCCCTTACCCAGGACCGAATAGACGCCCCAGTGGACAAACAGGCCAAACTTCGCGTCCTGGAACCATTGGCGGTTCTTCAGATTGGAGGGCGTGGGTTGGTATGGAGCGCCTTGGAGGGCGAGGCTGGAAGTGGCGAGTTGCAGAGCAGTGCGCCGGGTCATGGTGTTAACTCCGGCTTCAATCTATCACTGTTCAGTGGAAGCTAGTGTTGTGAGTCATAAGTAGCTTCTCACAGAGTGGAAAAGCTGCTATTGTCTGTTTACGGAGGGCAGGCAATGGCGAATCATTACACTCGAGAGAAGCCGGAGATCACCGCCGAGCAGAAGGA
>Ga0315912_10000224_pt1 | contig 120920 bp, 108 predicted proteins | sample VfabasoilMG_FD_204469 | JGI IMG/M metagenome (GOLD analysis project Ga0315912, IMG submission 204469) | Garden soil microbial communities collected in Santa Monica, California, United States - V. faba soil | ecosystem: Environmental > Terrestrial > Soil > Garden | place: USA: California... | reverse complement strand
ATCTCCGGTGCACAAACGACCATCACGGGCAATCCGATTCACCTCAATCCCCCCGGCTAATCACAGGCATCGACGATGACGCAAGATTCTGCCCCGCGACCCGATTTTCCCGAAGAGGCGTATGGATTCTTGGATCAAGTGGCACGCGAGTATTGGCACAAGCCCAGGAAACAAACGCTCGATTGGCCGGAATGGCTCGGTGAAGACACGAGAAAACCCTCGCTCAATAAGAAGGACAAGGCCCATCGCTACAAGAACAAATCTTCGGTGCAGGGCACGACAGGATATGGATTCAAGATGAAGCCCGGCGGAGCCCTGTCGACGACCCAAGAAAGCTCGCTCGACGACCACTACGCTCAGTCTTTCACCGTCGATGGTCAAGCCCTGTTCGGGACGTCCGAGTATTCGAGCGAAAAGAAGGAGTTCGAGATCAATGTCGTGGATGCCAAGGTCGAAGTCTCTGTCTTTTCGGTCTTCGACGAGGTTTGGGACAATACGCCGCAAAGCGCCGTCGCCCAGTTTGCGGTTCCACTTCCGTGGGCCGCGCGGTTGGGCGATCCAACCATTCACGGAACACCACTCGCGCCGGGTGTGGCAAGCCCGAACGTATACATTGGAGGTATGCCGGCATGGCGGGTCGGTATCGACCTCCACATGTGCCCGCAGCAGAACCCCGTTCCGCACGGAGGTGGGTTTACAGTATCGACTGGATCGACCGACGTCCTCATCAATGGATTTCCCGCGGTTCGGGCCGGGGACTTCGTGGTCGAGCCCGCTGTGGGCCCCAATACCATCATCGGAGGATGTCCCACGGTCCTCATCGGCAGTCCTGCCCCACCCGTTCCTTGCATCGCACCGCCTCCTCTCAAGGATGATCGGATCTTTCGAATCAAGTGCCATCGGCAAGCCGATCTCGGGTATGCCCGCGGTGAGTTCAAGGCCGGCAGCAAGAATGTTGCGGCGGTCGGTAAACTCGAGGGGGTCATGTCACTCGGTCGTGGGCGGTACTTTGGAACGTTGGGAGTTCGAATCCCGTTTACCGATCACGTGAAAACGATCAAGTTCGATGGCGCCCTTCACGTATTCACCCAAGGGGGCGAAGCCGGTTTGGATAGCGAGACGGCGTTCAAGAAGCTCAAGCAACAGGGGAAGTGGGGCCTGTTCGGGTTCGATGCAAAGGTGGAATTTTTATGAACATGCCACTTCAGCCATTCGCTCGACTCACCCTGACCCATCGTTTCATCTGCATGACTCCGAATGGTGACAAGAGTCAGGCCTACGGTCTTGCGGTACCCCACGACTGGCTCATGTCGTCGGCGATCGAGAACGAAGAATTCGGCATCGGAAGACCCATGCTCCTCGGTGTGTTTGCCGAGCAAGAAGTCGCCGGCAGTCCGCTCCTCACCGTGACCTGCACGATCCTTCCCGAGGTCCCGCTCGAAGACTGGATCCATTGCTCCCATGCCGCCGCAGGATGGCGACTGATCGGTTTGCACCGACTCGGCGACGAGGATCGAACCCGATATGCCTGTTTCGCCGTTCGCGACCGGGAGGGGTTGCACCGCCTACGAATGCTCTTCGTCGATTCTGGTCGCCTCTGGTGCGTGAGCGCAGCGACGGAAATCGACCGCTGGCCCACCCTCGCCCCTGCCCTGCAAGCCTCGGTCAAGAGTTTCGCGTTGCTGTATCCAACCTACGATGAGCGCCTCGAAGCGCGGGCGATCTGGTCGACAAAGAGGTACACCTTCGAGGTGCCTTCGTCGTGGTGGACCGCATCATCGCGGACACCGGACGGGGACACCGATGGACATGCCTATCTCGTAGAACGTCGACGCGTGTTTGCCATGCTCAGAGCTCGCTTTCGCAAGCGCACCGAACGCGACCGCGCTGCGCTCGAACGCAAACTCTACGATGAACTGCACTTCAGCCCACTTTCACCGCGAGGGCCCATCGTGCGGATGACCGGCACTCGGGAGGATAGCGAAGACTCCCCACATTGGGATGCGGGGCTCACGTGTGAAGCGGATCTTGCGGGTAGCCCGGTCTCGGTACACGTTGCCGTGCGACGCTTGGATGATGTCGATATCGAGCTGCGGGTGATCACGCCCAGGGAGCAAGATCATCCCATGGCCTGGATGCGCGGACGAAGAGCGTTGGAGATCGCAGCACAGACGGCGGTGTCTTGTTCCTGACCCACGCACGAACGAATCGAACGGATATCCATTGATGACAAAATGCAATTCTCACTCGCGCACGTCCCCCATCGTGCACTGCGGTCCGCTCGCTCGCGATGCGGCCGGTAATTGGTGGTTCGATGCCATGTTCCTCGGGAGCGACAATGCACCGTCCGCCGGCCTCGTCGAACTCGAAACGACGGCCGCTTTCGTTGCGATACGCATGATGGAGGCGCTCGAAGGAACGCTCACCGCCTTGGAACGGGCGGGTGACGAGAAGGCGATCGCTGAAGCGACCCGACACATGACGGGGTTTCTCGCTTGGTGGAACTCCGGCCAATGGGGTGGCCCTCCACTCCCACCTACGAGTTTCCTGACGCGACTCGAACTCATGGAACTCGTCCACAAGGCCAAAGTGTCCACCACCCGTTTGCTCGATCTGTTTCGCGACGAGAAGATCCGATCCGCGATGAGCGAAATCGAAGCCTGGCACGGCCGCGCGACCCGCTTGCTCCATCACGAATCCACGAATCGATAGACAACGACCGATCAAAGGATTTCTCCATGTATACTCCGCACAACACAACATCTCTTCGCCGTCGCAATGCCTGGCGACTCGTTTACCTCACCTTGCTGTTCTCCATCCTCCCCGGGTGCCTGGCCCTCGCAGGTTACGGAAATGAACTGGAGCAAACGGATGTGAAACTCGACACCCCATTCGAGCTCGCGTTCGATTCCGTCAAAGGCAAATCTCACCTCTGGCTCATCTACGATGTGGCCTTCGCGGGGTCGGACTTCACCATCTCGGGGAACTTCGAGGCCGCCATCGATGACGGGGAAGGAGAACGCTGGACCTTGCGGCTCGGGCAAGACGATCCGCCGATCCTGGGCACGTCGTCACGAACCGAGATCGGGTCGATACGGATGACCATGAACGATCGATCGTCCGCATCGGGAACGGTTTGGCTCGTGAACCTCGACAAGGTTTCACCGGGGCAGCATGTCGTGGTGACCGGTCGATGGACCGCAGGTTCCGCGATGGATGTCGAAACCTTGCGGCTCGTGGCCACCGAATGAGGCAACGAAAAATCATGAAACGGTTCTCGGGGCCGGCCTTCGTTCTTCGATTCTGACGCGCGGCGTACCCTCGAGATCGCCGCTGTCACAGCGGTCGTCACCTCATAAACGAACCTCATACACGACTCGACCATGACAACCATCAATTCCAAACCGACCCGTCCTCCCCCACATCCACAAAGCGTTCAATGCGGGCCTCTATCGCGCGATCCCGAGGGAAATTGGTGGTTTGATGCCACCTGCATCGGAAGCGACAATCACCCAGAACCCGGCCTCGTGGAGCTCGAAACCAAGGTTTCGGTCGTCGCCCTGCGTATGGCCGAGGCGCTCGAGACTGCGAGTCGCCATCTCGAGTCGGTTCACCTCGACACGGCAGCGGAAGAAGCCAAAGCGGCACTTGCCGCTTTCTCCGACTGGTGGAACGGAGGAACCTGGGACGAGAACTGGCTACTCACGGCGTCGCAAGTGGAACGTGCCGAACTCATTGCGCTCGTGCGCATCGCTCACGAAAGCACGAGCGACCTCTTGAATATCGTTCGTGACCAGGCTCTGAAGCAAAGTCTGGATAAGATTGAAGCTTGGCATGGCCGTGCCACGCGATTAGCCATGACCCTCGAATCCCATCTCAAACCTTCCATGTGAACGTTCCGTCCGTCGCAGATCGCCTCGGGATCATCGATGCATGGCCATTTTCCGTATTGCCCGGGTGCTTGAACCTCGCGGGCTACGGTAGAGAAGTCGGCCAAACCGACGTGGCGCTGCGGCTCATCGCCACGAACTAAATTAGTCGATGACGAACGACAAGACTCATTCCTCGCGTCAACCTTTCGTTCGGTGCGGGCCACTCTCCCGTGACGCACAAGGGAACTGATGGTTCGATGCGATGTTTCTCGGCAGCGACGACGCGCCCGCAGCTGGCATGATCGAGTACGTGCTGGTGTTTCACGACTCCAGTACCGCCCGATGTGCTCGACCGGATTGCCCACGAGGCTCGAAGGATCGCATGCGTCTGCAAGGCCTGTGCACTCGATGGATTCTCGAATACGATGAAGTTGGGTCCGGGCCCATACGCAATCGCCCAGGGGGCGGAAGATAGATCTGCCCACCTCAACGATGCGCCAGGCAAAACGTCACCGATGCCGAACCGCGCGACGGATCGTGTGAACGCTGCGCCAGGTGAGCAGCACGATGAACGGCAATGCAATGAGGATGGCAAACTCTCGATGGACCTCGACGCCAATGCCGTGGAGGCCTTCGAGCACGTCTTGGAGCAGCGCCACGAGGTAGTAACTGATCGCGACCACCGACAATCCCTCGACGGTTTCTTGCAGACGTAAACCTGCTTCCGTGCGCCGATCGAGGCTCGCGAGCAGCTCGCGATTTTGGTCCTCCAATGTGATGTCGACTTGGGTTCGCAAAAGATCGGTGGCCCGGTCGAGGCGAACACTCAGCTGATCCAGTCGAACCGACGTATCGCTGCACGTGCGAAAGGCCGGTGTCATGCTGCGCTCGAGGAATTCGCTCAAGGTTTGGAATCGGTCGAGCCGTTCTTCCCGCAGAGCGTTCATCCGGCGTTCGAAGATGGCCGCGTAGGCCGTGGTTGCGCTCGCGCGTCGACCGTAGTCGGATCGCGCGTGTTCGACATCGAGCGAAAGCGCCGTGAGTCGCTCGAGAATGTCTCGGTCATGGGTCGACAGATTCGCATCGACCTGGGCGCCCACGGTTTCGGTGAGTCGATCCTCCATTTCGGTGAGCCGCGAAGCCAACGCTCGAGCCTGAGGGAGCGCGAGCAATGCCATGCAACGGTAGCTTTCGGCGTCGAGCAGACGTTGCACCAATCGTCCCGCTCGACGGGCACTCTGCAACGAAAGGTCGTGGATGAGAAAACGTGTCCAACCTTCGATGTCGTGATGAAAGGCCGTCCAAACGGCCGCGGCCCCTTCGCTACACAACGCCCCGCACAATTGATAGTCGCCGAGTATGGGGACGAGGTCCTCGCGACGCGGCGTGGTGGTTTCGCGAACTTGGAGCCCGACGCGGATCCGTAGCACCCGCTCGCCCGGAATGCCGTTCAGCCAGTGACCGAGCGAAGGGCTGGGTGGGGGAAATGGGTCCTCCGCGGATACAGACGAGGGGCACACGAGCGTATAGCCATTGAATTCGTTGTGCCGTTCGATCCGGAGCTCGCCCGCGGGGGTCGAGAACGCTGCGAATCGTCCCGCCGGGAGTTCGACGGTCCCCACGGGAAACCGTGCAACGTGATCGCGTTCGTCGTTCTCGCTGACGTTGCGCACCGCGACGTAGAAGATTTGCGACGCACCGTGAACGACAGGAAAGGGTCGCGCGTGCAGCTCGTTGTGGAGTGCCGTGGACAAGTCGACCATGGGCGAGAGGCTACGCCGCGATCGGCTTCACCGATCCTAAGGACAAGCCGACCGAAGGGTGAGATCGCGGCCGATCCGACCTGCGCGAAGGAAGACCCAGCGAGCGATGGCTTCGCGGAAGGTCATGTCGTGCCCACCGTGCGATCGTGAATCCGCCATGGAGACATGGATGGCAGAGCAGTGACCCCGACCCCCTGACGATCGACGTCATGCTGCTTCGGGTGAAACGTCGCTGTACCGTAGCGAAGGTACGCCCCATGGCTCGACGTTCAGCTCGCTTCATCGCATACCTCGTCGTCTTCGATCTCCTGATGCTCGCCGCGGTCGTCTGGTGGCTGGGTCTTATCCCTACCGGAGCGTGCACGACCGCGTGCGATTGTCGGGCGGGGCTCGCTTGTCACGAGCACGAGTGCCTCTCGGGAACCGTTGCGGTCTACTGTTGCGACGCGTGTCCGCCCGAAGCCCCCGCGATGCAAGGTTGTCAGCACCGCGACGGGCGGATGACGACCTGCGGCACCCCGTAGCGACGGGGCCTGTTGGTCTCGGTAGCACCGCTCGAGCGAGCCGTGACCACCTCTCCAGCGCCCGGCGGCGACGTCGCAATGGCGAGGCGCACAAGTCGACGGACGTCGACGTCTCGATTCGTGACGGCGAGCTCCCGAGCCTTTGACGTCTCGAGCGATCCGCTTTCGTCGAGAAGGTGACGACGTCGAGCCGCTGCCTCCGATCACGAGCTCGAGCCGCGAGGTCCGCGAGCTGGGCGAGAAGATCCTCGTGTTCGTCGCGATACACGAGCCTTCACTTCGCGGCCGTTCCGGGACGTCTCGAGCACCGATCGGTTCGCGACGTGTCGATCACATCGCTCCCGGGAACCTTCGGCCAGCGTTGTTCGGCGCTCATGGTGTGCCCGACTCAGCTTCAGCCTCATGCCTCGCCGAAAGAGGCCGCGAAGCTGGACGCGTTCGCTCACCGGAATCGCTGGCAGTTTTGTTGCATCTATTCCCGGACATGGCTCGACGACGCACGAACGCTTCACACCCTCCGGTCATCGCGGATCCGCTCGCGCGTCGCTGGCGAAAACTCGCTCGGCATGGCGAGTATCGCAAGGCGGCCAATGTGATGCGTGAATTGATCTTCCGCGATCACCGGGCGGCACAATGGGTGAAGCTCGGCGCACTGCTTCAGCAAGCGGGGCGCCACGAGCAGGCGATCGACGCCTATCGCCAGGGCGCGTGGTTGTTCAAACGAGCCGGGCAGGCGGCCAAGTCGGCCGTGATCGCGTGCCTCATCGCCCGCGCCGACGCGCAAATGGCTCCGTTCGCTGCTTGACTCAGATCGCGTCGCTCGTGCTCGCGAAGTTGAACCCTTCGACGACGATGGGCGGCACCACCCAAACGCTCGAGGACACGGATGCGGCCCGCTCCGGACGACCCAGAGCGACGACTCGCTCGAGCAAGGTGAGCGGACTTTCGTTGTAACGAAGGTTCGTGACCGGCCCACGGATGGCCCCGTCCGCGATCGCGAACGTCCCATCGCGCGTGAGGCCGGTTGCCAAAATCGAGGCCGGCTCGACGATCCGGTTGTACCAGAAGCGGGTGACCAGCACGCCATCCTTCACTCCCGCGATGAGGGTTTCGAGCGACTTGTCTTCGCCTTTCATGTGGAAGGAACTCGGCCATGGAACGACGGGGACCCCCACCTTGTGGGCCCAGTAGCGATCGGCACGCAACGCGTTCAATTTCCCGTCGAGGACCCATTCGGTGCGTGGCTGCACGATCCCGTCCTCGGCAAACTGCTTGGCGGGATGTTGTTTGTCGGCCGGATCGCTCCAGAGGTTCACCAGGGGATTGAAGAGGACTTCCCCGAGGCGGGTCTTTCCATCGGGAGTGGAGAATGGACTGCGCCCTTCGACGGCATCGCGATGGGCGAGCGCCCCCACGAAAAATGCCAGCAATTCGGCCACGGCATTCGGCATCAAGATCACGGTGCGTGGGCCGGGCTCGATCCGTTGCGGAGACTGGGATTTCACGGCCGAGGTCGCGGCCTCGGTCGCGAGCGCTCCGGCTTTGAGACCCGCTTTCGCGTGGGAGGCGTAGCTGCGACTCGAACTACCCATGCCGTCAGGGGTTCGGCACGAGCACCCAAGCTTGATCGACGAGTAGCGCTGATACGCGCTTTGACCGGCCCGGTCGGCAAACACTTCGGCTTCATCGCAGTGTTCGATGAAACCCGCGGTGACGACATTGGCCGCTCGTCCGGCCTGGATGCATTCCTCGACCAACGTCACGCGATCCTTTGGTTGCATCCGGAGGACCTCGCGATCGGTCACGGTGGACTCGTGGGGTTCGGTCGCACCGATGGGAGGCATGTGTTCGGGATCGATCGGGGAGAACTCGGCCAAGGTCTCCGCCTTTCGGACGAGGGCCGCGAGCGAGGCATCGTCACGGCGGTTGCCTTGAACCGTGGCACAGCGCCCGTCGGGGGTCACGGCCGTGACCCAGACGTCGAGTTCGTCGACGTCTCCGGCAGTCGTCGGCCTGTCTTGGGCAAAACGATGATGACCGGACGTTGCCGCGCGAATCTTGACCCGCACGTCGGAGAGGCGCGCTCCCCCGAGGATTCGTTGGGCAAGGGCCCGCGCGTCGTTGGGCGGCAAACTCATCGTTCATCTCCCGTATTCACGATATTGGCTTTGAAGCGAGCGGGTGGGCACCCGTGGCTGACCGCGTTGGATTGATGAGGCTCGCCCTTGCCGTCGTTGAAGCTGCCGCCCAAACGATAAGTTCCCTCCCCGCCCAACATGTCGCACGATTGCCAAAACTCGAGCGTATTCGACTGATAGGCCACGTTGCGCAATGGACGGGTCAAGCGGCCGCGCTTGATCTCCCAGAACATCTGGCCCGAAAACTGAAAGTTGTATCGCTGCTGGTCGATCGACCACGAGCCTCGCCCGGTCACGAGGACGCCGTCTTCCGTCGCATTGATGAGATCCTCGGTCGTGTGGTTTTCGGGCCCGGGTTGCAAGCTGACGTTCGGCATGCGCTGAAACGCAACGCCCTCATACCCCTGCCCATAGCCGCACCCTCGGCTCGTCGCCTCGTTCACCCATCCGGCTTGGTCGCGAGTCGTTTGCCAGCCCACGAAAATGCCGTCGCGAACGAGGGGCCACCGCCCACAGCGAACGCCGTCATCGTCCCAACCAACGGTGGCGAGTCCTCCTGGTTGGGTTCGATCGGCCATGAAATTGACGCGTTCGTTGCCGATCCGCAGCGAGCCTACATCGGTCGGCTTGATGTAACTCGAACCGGCGAAGTTCGACTCGAACCCCATCACGCGATCGAGTTCGGTGGCGTGGCCGATGCTCTCGTGGATCGTGAGCCACAGGTTGCTCGGCGCCAACACCAGATGGCGTACGCCCGGCTCCACGTCCGCGGCATAGAGCTTCTGCAAGGCTTCGCTCGCGACGACCTGGGCGGCCGCGCGGAGATCCAGGCCGGTCACGTATTCCCAGCCCGCTTGCATCGGCGCCGAATCGTGCTGGCGTTCGGCAAATCGACCCCGCTGTGCATCGATCGCGGTCGCCGTCAAGTACGGCTCGATCCGCGGCACGATCTGATGGACGCGGGCGCCTTCGCTCGAGATGAACAGTTTGTCCTCGAGCACGCTGTGAACCCCTGCCATGGCGTAGCGCACCCCCGGCACGGCGAGCGCTTCGCGGGTGGCCGACAGCAGGAGATCCGCCTTTTCCTGGACCGATACCGCGAACGGATCGATCTCATGGGGAGCGATCCAATGGCCCTGCGCCACCGGGGCCTCGACCCATTCCACGGTTTTCTGACCGAGCGACCGAAGCAACGCGCCGTTGCGCTTGGCGATATCGACCGCACGTTTGGCCAGAGTCGCGGCCGCATCCTTTTCGACGTGGGGCGACGCCGCGAACCCCCATCCGCCGTCGGCGATGACCCGCACACCGAGTCCGTAGCGTTCACTTTGGCGGACGGACGCGATGTGATCGTCGCGGATCTCGACGAACTCTTCGCGGTAGAGCACCAGCCGAGCGTCCGCGTACATCGCCCCTGCGGCCACCGCAGCCTCGACGGCGGTCCGTGCCACGACCTCGTCGCCCGGGACATGGCTGGCCGACACCGCCTGCTGGGCCCGACTCGCCTCGGGCGGTGGAGCATCCGGAGCAGGTTGCCGAGTCCCAGCGGGGAGCGCCCAAACCGGACGCGGAAGCAAGATCCCCGCCGAGGCAACCGACGACTGGACCAGGAACCGGCGCCGCGTCGTGCGATCGCGGATGGAAGCGTTGGGCATGGCGGCGCATCATAGCGCAGGGGCCGAGAACCCCGTCAGGGAATGTAGTAGTCGCCGATCGGTTCCGACATCCCCGGGATCGTCTGGAGATGCAGCGACGCGCGAAGCAAGATTGCGACCATGAACGTGAAAAACGGCAGCAAAGCCACCAGAAAGCACCGTGCGAGCGATATGCGATGCGTGCGGGCAAGGGCGATTGCCGAGAGCACCCAAAACGTCAACCCGATCACGACCCAGAGGATGCCGAACACTTGGATCGGCAGCACATCGAAGTAGAGGGGAAGATCCATCAGGGCGAGCGCCAGCAACGAGGGGCCGAGCGCATAGCCGACCGCCCGCATGCTCGCGCCGATCGTGCGCGGGGCTCCGCCGGTGAGACCGATCCCGACGTGCGCGAGCAACCCTCCCGCAAAGTAGAGGAGCGGAAGTCCAACCGGCACCATCAGCAAGAGCCAAGTCGAAAGCGCCTGAGCCATGGCCGGATCCACGAACGTGTGGATCGACTGCAGCTCGATGGGCCTCGGATGCCCAAGTCGCATGACGTAACGCACGCTGAGCAATGTGACGAGCAGCACCCATGGTGGAAATCGCAACGTTGCAAGAAACCGAAGCGCGTTGCCGTGATCGATCGGTTCGGGGCAAACTGCAAACGTCGAGAACGGCCGCGTCAGGATCCTGCCCAGGGTACGAAGGCACCGGACGATCCACGACGAGCTGGATCTTTGCTCCTCGACCGGGATCGTCAAGATCGAGCGTGCAGGAGGTGCAGAGATCCCCGCGCGATGGGGTCGGCTGGGCTCGCCCGTGTCGTTCACCGAGCGGGAGTGTAACTGCAAGGCCGTGCTCGCGGGGCTTTACGCCTCGCACTCCTTCCGACTAGAGTCGCGCCATGTTCGCCCTGAGGATGGTCCGCGAGTGCGCTCCTCCCCTCTTGGCGGCTCTCGGTATCGGCGGGTGCAAACACGAGGGGCCGCCCCGGCACTACCGTGATCCCCACGCCATGATCGCGGTGTTCGAGGACGAGGAGCGAGATCGCTGGCAACTGCCCGATCGAGTCGTCGCGGCACTGCCGTTGACCTCGAACGACGCGGTCATTGCCGATATCGGGGCCGGCTCGGGGTACTTTACTCGTCGCCTCGCCTCCCGGGTGCCGAAGGGGCGAGTCTATGCCATCGATGTCGACGAAGAGTTCGAGACCCATTTGCTCGCGCATCGCGAGGCCTGGGGAACGCCGCAGATCGAGCCCATCCTGGCCGACTACGACGACCCGAGACTGCCGCCCGACGCCATCGATCTCGTGTTCACCGCAAACACGTATGCGTATATCCGCGAGCGGATCGCCTACTTCACGAAGGTTCAGCTCAGCCTCAAGCCGGGAGGATACCTCGCGGTCATCGAGTTCCGACCCGATGCCGACGCCCCCGGAGCGATGGCCCCCGCCGCCGAGCACCGGGTGAGCCAAGCGACCGCGATCTCGGAGCTGAAGCAGGCCGGGTTCGACTTCGCGTACGAGGAGCGGTTTCTTCCTCATCAGTGGTTCGTGGTGTTCAAGCTGGCCTCACTCCCCCCCGGGGCTGACGGGGCCGCACCGTGATCACTCGCCCTCAGATCGAAGCCGCGTACGCCCGCTCCCTCGATCACCTCTGCTCGGTCCAGCGCAGCAACGGAGCCTTCGCGGGCGAGGTGATCTGGAATCCGATGCTCGTTTGTCAGTACGTCATCGTCTGCCACATCCTCGGGCAGGAGATCTCGGGCGAACGGCGAAGGCGGATCCGGCTCGGTTTGGAACGGCAGGTTCGACCGGACGGCGGTTGGGGCATGCATCCGCAGAGCCCCTCGTGGTTGTTCCACACGGCGCTCGGATATATCGCGCTTCGGTTGCTCGACCATGACGAACGCGACCCGTTGGTGGAGCGATCCCTCGCTTGGATCCGTGCGCACGACGGGGTCTATGCGATGCCCGCGTGGGGCCGGATATGGCTCGCCATGCTGGGGCTTTACCCCTGGTCTTCCGTTCAACCGATCCTGCCGGAGCTCTGGCTCTTGCCCGATGTCTCGCCTGGGCACCCGCGCCGCCTCTATTGCCACATGCGCCTCATCTACATGGGGCTCTCGCACTTGTACGGGCTGCGCTTCATCGCCGCGAACCATCCGAAGCTCCAGGCGATCCGCGCAGAGCTCTATCCAGAGGGCTACGAAGAAGCTCGGTTCGAATCGTGGACCGGTCGAGTCGCACCGACCGATCTGTTCGAAGCTCCCCCGACGGGCGTCAAAGCGGCGTTCGCCGTCATGCGCCAGCTCGAGCGGATCCTCCCCGGCTCGGTGCGTCGTCGCGCGCTCGAGCGAACGCTCGAGCACATGCTCTTCGAGCTTCGGAGCACGAACGGCGTGTGCCTGAGCCCGGTCAACGGCTTCCTGTTCTGTTTGGCGTTGCACGCCGAACGACCCGACCACCCCGAACTGCCCAAGGCCCTGCGTGGCATGGAATATTGGACGTGGGAAGACGACGTCGATGGATTGCGCTTTTGCGGCGCTCGTTCCGATATTTGGGACACGTCGTTCGTCTTGCAGGCGGTGAGCGAAGGCCCGGCGCTACCGCAAGCCGAAACGTTGGCGCGCAGCGCTTGCCGCTGGCTCGAGCAGGCTCAGATGCAAGCCGACATCGTGGGCGGTGCTCGGCACTATCGCGAGTCGGCGACGGGCGGCTGGGGTTTTGCGAATGAACACCACCCGTGGCCGGTGAGTGACTGCACCGCCGAAGCGATGGAAGCGTTGCTTCGGTGTGCGCAGGTTCGACTCAGCGATGCCACGGGCCAGCTCCCGTTCGGCCGCACCCTCGCGGCCCTCGAGTTCATCTTGATCCGGCAAAACGACGACGGAGGGTTCGGATCCTACGAGCCGCGGCGGGGCAACATGCTGCTGCGCCACTTCAACCCGGCCGAGATCTATGGCAACTGCATGCTCGAATACTCGTACACCGAGTGCACGGGCAGCTGCATGCGCGCTCTCGCCTATGCATTGGAAGCCTTCGACGAGCGGATCGATGCGGGCTTGCGCCAACGCATGCGCCAAGCCATCGATCGCGCGAAGCGATTCATCCTGAGTCAACAGCAACGGGATTCGGGGGGATGGCTCGGGTTCTGGGGCATCAATCTGACCTACGGCACGTTCTTTGCGACGCACGGATTGCTGGCGAGTGGCGTCGCTCGTGACGACCTCGCCATCTCACGTGCCGTCGATGCCCTGCTGCAAACGCAACGAGCCGATGGCGGATGGGGTGAGAGTTGGCAAGGCATGGCCGTCGAACGTGCGCTGCCATTGGCCGACTCCGAGCCGAGCTTGGCCGTTCAAACCGCTTGGGCGTTGCTCACGTTGCTCGAAGCGGCCCCCCAAGCGCGAGCCGCCATCGATCGTGGAGCGGCCTACCTGCTTTCCCTCCAGCAACCAAATGGAGCGTGGCCGCGCGAGGACAGCAGCGGATGTTTCTTCAACACCGCCGTCCTCGAGTACGAGCTCTATCGCCAGTATTTTCCCGCCTGGGTTCTGGCCCGCTATCTACGGGTCTATCGAGCGTAGCGTTTCGACCCGGCCGGTGTTCCGAGGACCCCGACCCGGTGGGCCGTGGACGACCGTTTCGCCCTGCGGGCGTTGGCTCGCACGGCAGAGGTTCGTGAGTTGTTTTGGGCCGGAGTCGACTAGGTGCGCCAAGTTCGAGCCAAGCGCTTGCCGCGTGAATCGCACCCCGTACATACGACGTGGATATGAACTCGCGATCCGCACTGCGTTCGGACAACCCTGTCATGTGGTTGTGGGGTGCCGCCGTGCTCGTTGCCGGATGCAGCTTCATTTTGGAACTCGACGAGCAACCCTGCAGCGACAACCAGCAATGTTCCCTCAATGGGACGAGTTACTGTTTGCAGGGGGTCTGCGTCCCGAACGGTGCAGCGGCAGCATCCAATACCAACGCCGTGGACACCGACGGCTCGGCCACGGCCAACGCGACCGAGGATGCTTCGACCTCGACGAACACTCCGGATCCGGAGTCGACGGGAGATGACCCGCTCGTGGGCGTCATTCAAAATGGGGACTTCGAAGATGGGACGATCGGATGGACGGTCCACGGAGAAGCGACGATCTCGAGCACCACGGAGCAAGCCCGCAATGGCCAACGAAGCGCGCTCGTGAGGAATCGGAGCGAAGACTGGGAGGGGCTCATGGCCATCGTGACCGATCGCGCCCGCGAAGGCGTTCCCTATCTGGTCTCGGGATATGTCCTGGTCGCGGACGAGACCGTGCCCACGAGCCCGGTGAAATTGTCGTTCAAGTTGCACTGTGCCGAAGACTCGGGTCCGCAGTACCTCACCCTGTACGAAGGTGTCGCCACGAATACTGAATGGGCCGAAGTCCTCGGAACGATGGAAATCCCCACCGGGTGTGACGCGGTCGAGGCCGCCTTCTACTTCGAAGGTGTGCTCGGTGGCGCTGTCACCGAGCAATTTTACCCGAACTTCTACGTCGACGATGTCGTCGTCGAAGAGTGATGCGCAACCCGCTCCATTCCATTTTGGAACCGCGTCGAATCCATCGAACTCAAGTTCGTGCCGCCTCCATCGATGATGGCCATGCGACGCCTCCGGTTCGTCAGTTCTCCATCTATGAGACGATCGAAGCCCCGCCCTGGACTCGCTAGAATCGCCGTTTGCGGGGTGATCGTCACCCCCCTCGTGGTGATGGACTCGTCGTTGGCGCGAGCCGGTGAGCCTGAAATCAGATTACTGACGGTCGAGGATTCGCCCCGGGAAACCCACGCGGAAAAAGCCGATCGCCTGTCGATGGAAGGATCGGCAGCGTTTCAAGCGGGTGATCTCGAGACGGCGCTGACTCGATTCAGCGAAGCGTACGAACTCGATCCCACCCCGGACCTCGTATTCAACATGGGCCGGGTCCATGAGCAACTCGGTAACCTCGAAGCCGCTGCCGAGGCCTATGCCAAATTCGTCCGCCTTCCTGGGATCGACCTCGAAACGCGACGCTTTGCGCTCGAGAAACTCGACCTCGTTCGTCACGTCCTCGATCGTTCGAAGGCCCTGACTCCCCATGATCCCGCTCAACCGACGGCCGTGGAACCGGAGGTCGTCACTCCACCCCAGGTCGCTCCGAGTCCCGTGCTCGTCGAAACCGAAGACAAGCAACCATCGCTGCGACGAAGGCTGCGGATCGCCGGGGGCGTGACGACCGGGATCGGTGCGGCGGCCTTCATTACCGCTGGCGTGCTCGGTGGCATCAGTGCCCAACGCGTTGCTGCAGCCGATCAGGAGGTTCTCATTCCGGACGCCAACGACCTGCGTCGAAGTGCTCGACCGTACTCGGTCGCCGCCGACAGCCTATTCCTCGCGGGCGGGGTGCTGGCCATCGCCGGCGTGACCATGATCGGGGTCAGCTTCAGCAAGCGCCTCGGCCAGCGCCAAGCGTTCGTGCCCACCTTGATCCCACGACGACACGCGGGTTTCGGCTACATCCTTCGATTTTGATTGGTTTTCAAGGGGCCTTTCGCAAAGGCCCCTCGCTGCGGCAGCAAAGCTGCCTCCGCACACCCCAAACGCTCGCCTAGCGGCTCGTTCGGGAGCTTCGGCTGAAGGGCAGAGAGACAGAGGGACATTTGAGGGGCCTTCGCAAAGGCCCCTCGAACGCACACCCCAAACGCTCGCCTCACGGCTCGTTCGGGAGCTTCGGCTGAAGGGCAGAGGGACATTTGAGGGGCCTTCGCAAAGGCCCCTCGAACGCACGGCCTGCAGGCGCTTCTCGAGTTACCCGCGAAGGTATCGGTCGAGCCAGCGGCCGACGGTGTCGTGCCATTGTTTGCTGTTGTTCGGCTTGAGCACCCAATGGTTCTCATTGGGGAAGAACAGCAGCTCGCTCGGAATACCCCGGCGTTGTAGCGCTGCGAAGGCGCCCAGTCCCTGGGTGGGTGGCACGCGAAAATCGAGACCACCGTGAATGACCAGCATGGGGGTACTCCACCGGTCGACGAACAGAGCGGGGTTGTGTCGTTCGTAACCTGGGGCCGCCTCGTAGTAAGGACCACCGTGTTCCCATTCGGGGAACCACAGCTCTTCGGTGCCGAAGTACATCATGCGCTGTTCGAACACACCGTCGTGATTGACCAAACAACGGAATCGATCGGGCCATTGGCTCGCGATCCAATTGATCATGTACCCGCCATAGGAGGCCCCGAGTGCACACACGCGATCACCATCGAGCCAAGGGTAACGTTCCAAGACGAAAGCCAACCCGGCTTTGAGATCGTCGAGGGGTTTGCCCCCCCAGTCGCCGCGGATCGAATCGGTAAAGGCTTGCCCGTATCCGGTCGATCCATGGAAGTCGATCATCACGACGGCGATTCCGGCCCCTGCATACGTTTGCGGATTCCATCGGTAACCGAAGGCATTGCCGAACGAACCTTGCGGGCCACCGTGGATGAGCAAAGCGACGGGGTAGCGTCGTTGGGGGTCGTAGTCTGCAGGCTCGACGAGATAGCCGTGGACCTCGTCCCCGAGCGCGCCGACAAACGAGAACGCCTCGGAGCGACCCATGTGCGCGGCCGCGATTTTGGTTTCGTTCGTGGTCGTGATCGCGACCGCCGAACCACCCCCGATCGGGGCACGAACGAGTTCGGCGGGATGTTGCAAGTCGTGCCTGAGCGCGACCACGAACTCTCGCGTCACCGCCAAACTTTCATGCGTGCCTTCATGGAGCAGTTCCTGCACCGATCCAGTGCCGACATCGATCGTGAAGATGGAGCGTTGTCCGAGGTTCTCCGCGATCGCGATCAGCCGGTTCCCGTCGGGCCCCTCAGCCCCGGAGGGGCGTATGGCCGCAAACGCGAGCTCGGACACCGAGCGATCCCACGCTGAGGTCAATGCCCGGGGCGTGGCCTTCTCCTCGGGAGGCCACGCCATCGTGTGCACCACCATGCGATCGGACTCGTAGCCCGCATGAGCCATTGCTGCCCATGCGAGCGTCCGGCCGTCCGGGGAAAACACGGGCAGGTTGTCCCAGCCCGGATTGCTTTCCGTCAAAAGCCTGCGCGGGCCGCCTTCGATCGGAACGGCAAACAGGTCGAAGTTGGTCGACCAGGCCTCCGTTCGTCCTGCATCGCGTGCCGAAAACACCACGGTCCGACCATCGGGCGAGACGTCGAACTCCTCGCTCCCTCCGAAGGGCTTGCTCGGCACATCGGCATCCATCCCCGCCGTGAGATCCACTGGCGTCGCGCCGGGCTCGGCAATGGCGAAGAGATGGGAACGACGCCCGTCGGCGTACGTATCCCAGTGGCGCACGAACAACGTCTCGTAGTGTTGTCCGGTTGCGGGGCTCTGGTTCCGTTCCTCGAGCCGCTTCGCGGTGCATGCCAGATCTTCGCAATCGATGAACACCTCGAGGGTCACGAGGAGGACGCCGTTCGGTGTGACCTCCAAGTGACCCACGTCGAGCGGCAGGTTCGTGACCGCATTCGCGGCTCCGCCGGCCGCGGGAATCGACCACACCTGAGACGAGTCCTCGCGCTTCGCCAAGAAGTAGATCGTGGTGCCATCGTTCGACCAACGCGGGCTGCTCTCGTTCTCTGCCGTTTGGGTCAATCGGGTCGGCGCTCCACCGCGGGTCGGTACGGACCAGAGATCGGTGCGCCCCTGGTCGGCCACCATGTCCGTCATTCGACGCACGAACACCACCGTTTCGCCATCCGGGGACACCCGCGGTTCAGTCAATCGGTCCATGCCGAGCAGATCGAGAACGGAAAACGCGTGGGCTTCCGTGGCGGCGATCGGGGCCGGATCCTCGTAGGGGGCCTGCACCTCGGGCGGAGGTGGAGGTGGAGTCGTCGGCTTGGAACCGAGATCGACCGGTGGCGGCAGAGCTGGGGTCGGATCGGGTGCACTCACCGAAGGTCCACATGCCGCCATCGCCAGCAAGAGGAGCAGACATGACCGACGATCGTTCAGCATCGACCTCGCACCTTCTCGAGCCACACCTCCGGTACGTCGCCGCAGCGAGGTCCGGTCCCGCGATCGTTCGGCTCGAACCGACGGTATCCGAGTCGTTCGTAGAAGCGAAGATTGGCCACACTCTTCCATGCCGTGAACAACTCGAACCTCGGTGTTCGGGGGAATGACGCTTCGATCGCAGCCATGAGGCGGGCGCCCACACCGTGTCGCCGCCAGTCCGGATGCACGAAGAGACGCGTGATCCGACAGTTGTCGCCCTGCTCTCGACCGCGGACAGCTCCAATCACCTTGCCCTTGGTCGTCGCGACGAGGACATGGAAGCCATGAAACTCCGCACGCAGCTCCTCCAGGGTTTGCACGATCGGCGGGAGTGCGAAATCTTGATAGAGCTCCCCTTCCGACCAGTAGGCCAAACGCTGAACCTCCAGGATCTCCGGCGCGTCTTCGATGGAGGCCGCACGCAGGTCGACCTCGAGGTCGAGACCCACGCCGCGGTCGTTCGGGACGTCCATGGCAAGCACTCTACACCGCGCGTGCCGTCCTATGATCGATCATACTCTCGAACATGCGGACCTTCCTCTCGATCGCGATGGCGGCGACCGTGGGCCTGGCTGCAGATCCCGTTCAGCCACGGTGGATCGCTGAACGAGAGATCGCAATCGCGGCAGCACGCACCCTCATCGCACTCGGCGAGCTCCGCGATGCCGACGGGCTCGTGGTCGCCCTCCGAACCGCATACGCTCGCATGGAGGCCGGGGCCCCCGTCCCCGCACCAACCTTCGAGACCCTGCCGGACGATGGAGCGAACGGCACGCTCGAGATGATCTGGGTCGCGACCGAGGCGATGGACCCACCGAAGCAGGCCATCGTGTTCCTGCACGGATACGCCGGCAACTTCGCGGTCCAATGCTGGCACGTTGCCCGAGCTGCGTCGCGCTTAGGGGCGTTCACGGTGTGCCCCTCACTCGGATTTCGCGGCGACTGGTGGACCGAACGCGGAGGCCAAGTCCTCGATCGAACGATCGCCCATCTGACGAGTCTCGGGCTCGAACGAATCGTCCTCGTCGGGCTCTCGAATGGTGCACGAGGTGCTGCCGTACATGCCCGCCGCCACCGCAACGAACTCGCCGGCGTGATCCTCATCTCGGGTGCTGCAGCCGTGGCCCCCCCTACCAAGATTCCGGTGCTCGTCATCCACGGCGACCACGACACCATGTTTTCGTCATCCACCGGCCGTCGCTACGCGCGCGCGGCCGGCCGTCACGGCACTTTCTCGCGGTTGTCCGGCGGTCACTTCGTGTTTCTCGAACGCTTCGACGAGGCCGCACGAGCGATCGACCAATGGATCGAGCACACCCCGTTTCGCTGACCTAGCCGATCCCACCGAGTTCGGGCAGCACATGGCGCAGCAGTTCGTTGGGGCTGTAGCCAGCAAAACGCCGGATCTCGCGAACGAGATGAGCCTGGTCGCTGTAGCCCCTGCGCCCCGCCAGCCCTGCCCAATCGATTTTCGTGCCGTGGCCCGCATGTGCGAGAACCTCTTTGATCGTGGCGTCGAAGCGAACGACCTGAGCGAACACCTTGGGTGTCAGCCCGACACGCTCGCGGAATCCAGAGATCAGATGTTTGCGACTGATCCCGAGCTCGCGGGACAAGTCTCCCACCGCGATCTTTCCTTCGCTTTCGAGAATGCGACGCCACGCGACCGTGACCGCCGACGGCACCGCTCGAGAGCGGTCGAGCCGTTCGAGGAGAAACCGATCGAGCACGTCGAATCGAGCCTCCCAGGACGGCGTGTCCTGTAGGCGCTCGGTCAACGCCGGCCCCTCCCCTGCACCGAATACGTCCGCGAGACCGAGCACGACGCCACTGAGCTCTTGCGCGGATACGCCGGTCAGCCGGTGTGCTCCGATCGGCGTCAGATCGACTTGAATCCCCTGCGACAACCCTTCGTGGCGCGTGAGCGTAAACGTCTCCGAAAGACCCGCAACGAATCCAGCCGCGTGAGCCGTCACGTGGCCTGCATCGGCCGGATCGACGATTCCGAGCAGTGGGCCGAAATCGAGGATGAGGATCGCCCTGGGCACCGGCACTTCACGTCGCACGAGCGGTCCGTCGCCCCGCTCCCAATAGCCCGTGTACGACTCCACCCACGGCTGCAGTCGCGGATGCGAGCGCGCGCGGGCGAGCTCCCACCGCGGGGGCTCACCTGCATCACGCGTGCGACGAACGCGAGAGATCGCGAGGTTCATCGTCACAGGAGTCTAACAAGCCAAGCAGCAACTGAGCTTCTGATCCCGGCGGCTTCAGCGATGCGAGCGAGCAAACCCATCGGGAGTTCCTGAGCTCGCGGAGGTGGGCAGACAGGAACGACGAAGCACTGCCCAGGCACCCTCACCCACTGATCTCTGACGCCCATTTGTGTCGAGTCCCGCGCGGGACTGTCGTCTCCCGGGACGAACGCAGATCGGACGACTCGTGCAAGCGGATCGTCTGACCGGCGCGATGGTCGCTTATCCTGGAAGGTGTGTGAACGAGACGACGGGTTCAATGCCCTTGTCGCGCTCATCGAAGGCTCGAGAGATGGGTTGCATTCATCAGCACCTTCGGGCTCCACTCACCGTCCGAGGACAAGTGTCGGCACGATGAGCTTGAAGGTGCTTGCTGCTGCACTCGGCGCTTGGGCGAAGATCGAACTCGCTTGGCACGCCCCTCCCGAATGTCCGGATTCCACGAACGTCGTCGCGAGAGTCGACCGTTACATGGATCATCTCGGAGGAGAACGCATCCAGGTTCTCGCGGAGGCCCAGGTCGAGGAAGTCGAAGGCGGATGGGCGCTCGACCTCGTCATCCGCACGCCCGACGGTCAACGTTCGACTCGGCGACTCGTCCATGAAGTCTGTGATGGTTTGGCCGAGAGTACGGCGCTTCTCCTGGCGATCGCAGCAGCACCGACTCCCGACGAAGGTGCCAATGAACCGGAAGCAGAGCCGGAACCGAGCGGCGATACATCCAACGTGTCGGAGCTGCCCGCCGACGAAGACCCAAAGCCTGGAGAGGATCTTGTCGCCGAGCCACGAACGACCTCGAAGCCAGTGCTCGAGGAACTCACGACCACCAAGACGGTCGACGAACCATCACCGGTTCGAACGCCCGCTTCGCCCCTCGAACTCGATCGCCCTCGCGCTCCTCCTCGCCTTCGACTTCGAGCTTTGGGTGGCGTGAGCATGGGAACATTGCCGGTAGGAGGTGAATTGGAGCTTGCATTCACGGTTGCGTGGGCGCGTGCTCAACTCGAAGCTATCGGTCATTACACTCCCCGCCGCGAGGTTCGGTTCGACGACGAACCCGAAGCCGGAGCGGATGTATCGTCATGGGGTGCAGGGGCGCGTATCTGCAACCGATTCCGCGTTTTCGCTTGGTTCGAGCTCCCCTTTTGCATTGGAGCCGAAGCCGGACAAATGCTCGGTCGCGCCGTGGGTCTCGACCCCCCTGGCCGGGACGCCGCACCATGGTTCGCGTTGCTCACCTCGGGCACCACGCGGTTCCGCGTCCATCGGCGCCTGGCGTTCTCGTTGACGGGCGAGCTCGTAACCATGCTTCTCCGGCCTGTCTTCCTCGCTGGCGAAGAGGAGGTCTACCGAGCAGGCCTAGTGGGCGGCCGCGTTTTGGTGGGCGCAGAGTTCGAAATTTGGTGACGTAGAACCGAACGTGGTGGCAACCAGGAGGTCCGGTGAACCCACGTGGGGAACCTACGAGCCGCGAATTTCGGACGTTCTACCGCGAACACTATGGGCTCGTGTGGCGAACTGCGCGCCGTTTGGGCACACCGAATTCCCGCCTCGACGACATCGTCCAGGAGGTGTTTCTCGTGGCTCACCGACGCATCGATACTTTCGGTGGCCGTTCTTCGATGAAGACTTGGCTCTACGGCGTCACCGCGAACATCGTACGAGCCGATCACCGTCGCCACCTTCGACACGAACGAAGAGTCGAAGCCGCGCGGCTCGATCCATCACCCTATCAGCCGCGCGATGAAGGCCGGCAACACGAGATGGTCGACCTCTTGGATCGGCTCTTGCGTCGACTCGATCCCAAGATACGCCAGACCTTCATTCTGATCGAGCTCGAGGACGTGGCCGCAGCCGAAGTTGCCGAAGCGTTGGGTCTGAGCGTCAACACGATTCACTCTAGGTTGCGGCTTGCTCGAGAGCAGCTCCATCGTGAGGTCCGACGGGCCCGCGCCCAGCAGCAGAGGGTCGGATGACGCCTCCCCGTTCACCGCTCGACGTCATCGTCGACACCGTCAAGTCGGTCGACCATCCCTCTCCTCGGCAGATCGAAGAGGGTTGGTCGGCTTTGCAGACAATGCTCACCACCGGGCCCGCGCCGGCACCATGGGGTGTGAAGCCGACCACCATGGCAGCGAAGCCGTGGTGGTGGATGGTTGCCAAAATCGGGATCGCCTGCACCCTCGCCGCGGGTGGAGGCTCATTTGTCGCATGGCGCACCGTTCCGGCCATAGAGACTCCTCCGTCCCGCCCAGTCGATCGGCTGGAGCGTTTCGCGGGTGTTCGGTCCTTCACGGACGCACCGGCATCACGAAATCCCGAGGTTCAGACGTCTTCATCCGTCGAGGCACGAGGTCGACCTCCGCGAACCACAAACCGAAGCCCGACGACCGCCGCCCGCGAACAAAAACACGTCGAGTCCGCGAACCCTGTGGAGCAAGATACCCTGGTCCAGCAGGCCCAGTTATTGGGTCATGCTTGGACCGCGACGGAGCGTGGCCAAATCGAGGAAGCGCTCCACGACCTCGATGAACACCTCACGCGTTTTCCTCGAAGTCCGCTCGACCCAGAGCGTCGAGCATGTCGGATCGTCGTCGATTGCATGCGTCGTGACCCGGGCGCAATCGAGCGCGCTCACGCATTTCTTTCGAGCGAACCCGAAGGAGTTCACGCAAGCCGGATCCGAGATGCATGCGGTTTGGCCGTGCGAAACGAGTGACGTGGAAGCCCATGGATCGGCAACACATCTACAATGGATATGACTTTCGTTCGAACCCACTATCCGCTTGGCTGCCTGTTCCTCTTTGCTCTCGGTTGCGAATCGTTCGGCAATCTGGGCGGGCGACCGATCTCGGGCGCCGAAAGCACGGGAGAGCCCCTCGATACTGGGGCGATCTCGACCACGAGCGAAGATAGCGAAACGACGGATGTTGCGACGACGAGCGACGCAAGCGAAAGCGGTACGACAAGCGACGGCGGTACAACAAGCGACGGCCAAACGGCAACGGACAACGAAACGGAACCTGATGGGGGAACGCTCAACGTAGACAGCCCTCCGGTTGAACCACTCGAACCTTGCGGTATTTCGAACCCAACCGCGACGTGCGTCATCACCGAAGCCGCAGAAATTGCCGGTCTAGCAGCGAGTCAAGATCTCATCTACTGGACGGAATACGGCACGCGCGACACGCTGGGAAATTACAACCAGGATGGTGTCCTCCGGGTCGCGAACGCCGATGGAACCGATGTCCGAAGCTTAGCGGAGGGTCTGACGGGACCCAGGGTCGTCGGTCTCACATCGACGCATGCTTACATTTATCTCGACGCGGTCCCGACGGGTACGGGGGAAGTCGATCGTCAATGGTGGAGGCTTCCGCTCGAAGGAGGAGAACTCGAACTCGTGCAAGAAGGAGCACACTTCTACAGTTACCCACCTCTATTATGTCAGGATCAATGTTTTTCGAGCGTAGGGTCAACGGCATACTGGAAAACCGTAGGGGGTATATTCAGTCTCACTGCGGACTTCGGTGCCACGCCGACGGAGATCCTGGACTTCAATAGCGTGCTGAACGCAAGCTCGTTTGCTACGGATGGGACGTATCTTTATGTCAATGCGCCCGCCGCCAGAGATCCGCAAACACTCTATCGTAGATTGCTCCTCGGTGGAGATCTCGAGACGGTTCAGCTTACCAACAAGGTGTCGTTTGCTTTACACGGGGACGATGCTTATTCCCTCGAGCAACCCACAAATCGTGACTTTTTTATGATTGGTGGCCCCAAATCTGGTGGGACGTGGCGACGGGTCCTACCCATGCCACGATTCTCCATGAGCCTGAAGATCGTGGGTGATACATATTTCGTCGAATCGCATGATAGATACGCGAATGGATCCCACGATTTATGGGCTGGCTCTTTGAATCCGCCGGCGGAGCCGGTGCGAATCGCACAGGTCTACGCTCCTGATAGCTACGCACGTGTGTTTTGGGTCCCCACCGAGAATGTGCTCTTTTGGAGCGACGGAAAAGTGGTCGTTCGGATGCCGCTCACGGATCTGTGAGTCCGACGATTCCTGCTCGTCGTGCCGCCGGCGCGACGATATGTCCAAGCTCGACCTCCTGGTCCTCGAGCCTTCGCTGGCGAGTTGACGTCGCGATCGACCGAGGATCCTATGCGATCGGCGGTATGCGACGAACTTGCGGGCAAGCAGCCCGGGACCCGAGGTAAGCTGACCGCATGTTTGCGGGAAGTACTTTGGCCGCGTTCGGCTCGCTCGCGACGTTCGGGCTCGGCCTGGGCGACTACCTCGTTTGGCGTCGAGAACGACGCAACGTCGAGCGCACGTTCGCGACCGCGACCACATCGTTCGGCCGGATCCCCTATCTCGACCTCGGCCCGCGCGAGGGTGAACCTGTGCTGTTCAGCCCAGGTGGCGGTGCGGGGATCGATCTCGTCCATGCATTCCCCTGGTTGACCGCGGCCGCTTACCGCGTGATCTCGATCAGCCGCCCCGGATACCCATTGATGCAAAGCACGACCTCGAATCGCATGCCGACCTCTACGCCGAAGTGATCCGACAGTTGCCGATCGACCGGGTCCACGTATTCGGGGTATCCGCGGGCGGCCCTTCGGCGCTGTACTACGCAACGAAGTACCCAACCCGCTCGCTCACGTTGTGGAGCGCCGTGACGGGCTCGTATCAGCCCAATCGCGAATCGATGGAATCCTTGCTCGGCCGACAGGTGTTGTCCCCTTACGGTCAACCCATCGTATCGTGGGCACTCTCGCGCGCGGCCAAGTGGATGCCAGCCGCGACGATGGCCACGTTTCTCCGCACCGAGAGCACGCTCGACGAGAACGAGATCCGTAAGGTCGTCACCGCAACCTTGGCCGAGCCGGGCGCTCGTGAGGAATTCCGCACATTCGTGGATTCGACGACGCCGATGACGAAGCTCTACCCGGGCATGGTGGATGAGCTCGAGAAAATGGGACGATCTTGGTCCGCACCGCTCGATCGGATCGATGTCCCGGTGTTCCTCGTCGACGGGTCGAGTCGCCCGATCACTTTGGGCACGAAAACCGACCCGGCGATCGAGCAACTCATCGTCTCTGCAAGAACAGCGCATCCGACGTGGGGGCCGAAAAAGCTCGAGCACGTTCTGTCAACGAAGCATCCGACGGTGGAGCTTCCAGCCCGAAGCACGATCTCCGCGATCCTCAAACGCAATGGCCTCGTGCAGGAACGCAGGCCACGACGTCGTACGCCGCAATCATCGTTCCCGCTCACAGCTGCAACCGAGCCGAACGTGGTCTGGTGCACCGACTTCAAGGGCAAGTAGCAGCAAGAGGTCATGATCGAGTCTGCGTCTGATCGACAGTGCCCGACACCTGGACCGCGGCCATTTGGCCTTCGTTCACTGTCCCTGCGTTGCACGTTGCCCGTGCCTTCCAGTCGGTGTGCCGAAGACCGATCACGTGACCGATCTCCTGCATCACTACATCCCGCACGAAAGCGGCTGACGTACGACAAACGCAGGGAATAGGTAAAAGGAACGAAGGGGGATGCGCGCGGTAAATGTCGTCATCGTGGTGCTTTTCTGTCGTCGCGGCGAGATCTGAGTCTACCCCAAGTGTTGACGAACGCGATCACATCATCCAGGTACATGTGCCTAACACTACTGGAAGGTTCCGGAATTCGAAATCGGAGGGATTTGCGGTCGCGATGCTAACTGGAGGCCATACGTTCGCACGAGGTTTCAATGCATTTCATGAACTCGACCGGCCGGCTCAACGATCGCGTGGCCATTGGACAGGCCGGTAACGACCATCAGCACGATTCCGTGGCGACGGGCCGTGGTTGTGACGCAACACGAGCAACAGGGCATTTCGCGTCTGGCCCATTTGATCCATGAAGACGTAAGCTCACGTAAACGGAGGAACGCTTCCTCCTCCTCCTGAGAGGAGGTATTCCAAATGGCGAGGCACTGCTCAAGCGGTGGCACTCAAGTCCGGCTGCAAAATATTCGCTCGCTGAACGACGGCAACCCAGATGCCTATTCTTGGCAATCAGAAGGAGAGGACCAATGAAAACCACACTCAAAATGCAGTTCGTGTCGATGGCGCTCGCTGCCATGGCCGTCCTCATTCCCGGCGCGGATGCGCTGGCAAATGATCCAAAGACGTACTCTGGAATCAACTGCGTCGAAGAACTTGATACGACGCCGGAGATCCAGTACCTGACCAACGGCGGCGCCCGGAACGCTGCTGCCGGGACGAACGTTTTCATCTGCCCGGTAATTCGAGACAATGTCCTAAGCTCGATGGATATTGCTACGTGGAGCATCGTCGTCAATCGGAACTCCTCGACGACGGATTGGATTGTCACACTATTTTCGCGAACCCTCGGCGGCACGGGCGGCACTGTAAACACGATTGTCGTGCCGGCCGGCAGTGGTGATCAACTTTTGACCGGAGGCAGCATCCTCACAGCGTCTCCCAACGGTCAGGTCTACGTCTACACCGTGATCCCCTCGGGAGCCGAACTGATCAGCTACTTCGTGGAAGAAACGACCTGAGCTTCCAGCATGATCCGATGGCCCCGACTGCGGTACCGGGACCATCGCCCTTGGAATGGATTCTCGGTTTTACTGTCGGAAAGGTTGGATGATGAACACAAAACTTAGCGGCGCCCTCATCGTATTGTTGGGGGTGGGGTTGGTATGGTTGTTCGTCGGAGGTGTCGACGAGTGGGGGGAACGGAAACCGCCCAGCGATGCGCGGAATGTCGACACCGAGGAGCTGTCGAACAAAATCACCATGCTCGAACGACGCACACGGAACCTCCAGCTCCGGCACGCCGCCATCGTCGGGGCGGCATCCAAGCGCGATCGCGAGGGGTCGCCCGTTCCGATGCCCGAGATCGCGACGCTCAATGATCGTGCAGACGCCGACGAGGTGCAGGAGAGTGCTCCAACACAACCCGACCTTTCGCCCATGGAGCGCGACCAGCTATTCCTCGACACCGCACGTTCCACGTTCGATGAGGTCCTCGGTCGAGAGCCCCAAAACCGTGGTTGGACCGCCGAATCCCGTACGTCGCTCGACGAACTGCTCGCGGCACCGGAGTTCGCAGGCTCGAGGACCCACGACGTAGAATGCGGCGTATCGGTTTGCAAGCTCGTGATCGAGCACGATGACGGCGCAGCATGGGAGTCGTTCGATCGCAATGCGCTCACGAGAGCCCCGTTCCAAGGGAATTTTTTCTTCAATCATGACGTCGAGACGCGCGAGACGGTGGTCTATTTAGCGGCTCCGGGTCAAACACTTCCGCCCGTCGACCTGCTGTAGGCAACGGCTCGCTCACATGGGCGGACCCGAGCCTCACTCCCAACCGCATTGAGCTCGCGGGTCCCGTTTGGCTCTATCGATCGGTCGATGAAGAAAAGTCGCCAGCGGGGAACAAAGGCGGACCTCGAGTCATAAGAATGAGGCTACCGCTCATGAAGAAGAACTACCCGCGTTGCCACGAGACCGGGACGCCTTTCTTGAACTGGAACCTGCCGTGTCGACGGTACGCATCATCATCTGATGACCCGAAGGTCCATGCTTTCCAACGTTCTGTTCGTCGTCCGTTTTCCGAACCCACTACTCTTGTCACGACCAAGAGTTCGAGTCGTGCAGCGATGGTCGAACGCATCATTGTCGAACGTTTGCGAGCCTCGGTGGCCGAGCTCGAGGTGGCACGCGGAACCTTGCCATCGCGCCTTCCGGCGAACAAGACCCACGAATGGTCCGTGATCGACGCGTTTGAACGCGAGGGAAACCGCTATGTTCTCGCTCGGCAGGGTGGCGCCGTCACGTCCGATCCGGCCTGTCTCACGCGGCGCGAGTGCGAGGTGCTCAGCCGCGCGATGCTCGGACATCACAACAAGCTGATCGCCCACGATCTCGGTATCGCTCATGCGACAGTCCGCGTCCTACTCGCACGCGCAGCCGCGAAAATGGGCGTGCACTCGCGCCAAGAAGCGATCGCCTTGTTCGCGGCGGCGCGCGCTTTTCCCGGCGCAGTCGAACTGAATACGTAGAGACTTTCCAGTGTGTAACATTGCGAACGCGCTTTCCCTCCACGTTCGCGCGAATCGAGATGCGGTCGCCCCGGACGGATGGCGTGGCAACCCAGCCGCTGCCTGATCTGTTCACCGACTAGTTCGACGCGAGCGGCGCGGCAGCCAAGGATGTGACATGAAGCCATCGCAAGCGGGAAATCGATCGAATAGCCGTTGGTCCGAGCATGGGCGGCACCGTCGGCGACGCGGAGCTCGACGGCCTGTTCATCGAACCCTCGCACTGGTGGCACGGCATCGGCCGTGCGCTGTCACACCAGCCCGCTCCCCACCGATGCAAATCCCCAGCATTCGTAGTTCTCGACCATGCATAAGGCGAGTCACCCGGGTGTCTCAAAGAATCTTCAGGGAGAGGAGGGGACAGGTCCTCGGGCTCGTCGAGGACGCCTGGTGCGGTCTCCTTGGTACCAAACGGATCCGCGCCGAATTCGGATCTGTGCATTCCACAGAAAAGAAGAAAGATCACAGCCAGTATAAACAGTATAGTCAGCGCAAGCGGCAAAAGCTGTACTTCTACGACGAGCCTAAGTCGTGTCTGTTCGTCGAGATCTTCTTCGAACTCTCGCGACACGTGCGCCAAGGGCCACTGGTCAACCTTGGCTGACTCAAACTTTCGCACGACGTGCGCCGGGTGCCACTTGTCAACCTTGACGGGTTCAACCTGAAGCCCAGACCATTCGAGAGTCCTCCGGTGCTTCTACGCTGTTCTGCTCCCAACCTCTGGAAATGTAATCTTGCGAGTTCGGGTGGCGGCAGCCTCTCGTTCTCATCCTTGGGCAAAGGGTGTTCCCAATAAACGGGGCGTATGAAGTTCTCCCTGATCAACGCAAGCGCGTATTCCCACTCGCTTCGCACGAACTGGGAATACATGAAGTTGGATGACCAGAACAATTGAAAGGTGTCTGCTTCCTGAATCAGTTCCATGATTCGGTCGGACCAGTCCTCCCCGGATCGAAGGTCCCGAAAGTCTCGGAGGTACCTATCTCCAAGCGTTTGGACGACGTCCTCGAACTGGACCACGATATCAACATTCTTGCGTGAGTAGGATGCGAAGATCTTCATGCATCAGTCGTCAGCGAGAGCCTCCGTTGCCGAGATAGAAGTTCCAGAAAGTACGATCGAGGGTCCCTGAAGACCCATCGTCGGGCTCGCTGATCCCGATTCGAGCTCACCGTCGTTGCCGCACCCACGTTGAATCTGAGTTCGACGGCGGCGGCGACCGACATTACGTTGGAGTACACGATCGCCGGAACGACGAAACAACGGATGTTTCGCTTCGATCCTACGGCCGCAACGCTGAAATTCAGCAAAGACGCTATCGATTTGGTGCGCACCCAATGGGTGTCATGGCGGCATTATGGTGGAAGCAAGATCGTGTACTTTACGTTCCTGCATCAGCACGCATGCGCGCTCAAGAAGGTGACGTATGGATTTTCTGCCAAGCCCGACGTGGAATGGCCGGTGCCGGCGTGTCAGGGAGCGACGATGAAAATCTCAGATCACGAAAACCTCATGATCTATGCCCCTGCGGAAGCCAACGAGATCGTTGTGCGTCTGACGTTTCATCGATGGCGATGTCTGGACCGAACGCTTTGTGAGCGATGCCTTGCCAGAGTAGCCGCACGGGCGACGAATCCCCAGCACCTCCAACAGGTTGCTGTGTGAGCGAATCATGCTTCAAAGCAACGAGGCTCGCGCATAAAACGACGCGACCGCGACGGGAAGGCCCTTCGATCCCCCCATGAGAGGGGCTCGTTCGGAGGAGACAGGTCCTCGTGAATACTATGACGACGTGGAGCAGTGCATCTGCATTCACGCTGCCGATTCGGCGCTCATGGGCTGGAATCCCACCTCGCAAGACCAGGAAAACGACGTCAAGATGGCCGCGTGGTGTGCGGTGACACCCGACACCAGAGGGGTCCCAACGGCATGATGGACAACCCCGAGCTCGTCGACTTCTAACCCCGTAGCAGGGCCGCCTGGGCACCGAACAAATACCAGCCGTCGCCGACTCCCTCGAGGGCGTCGGCAACTGCCTGCAACGCATCATGCAGGGACGACGACATGCGCGAGCCGACGAAGTTTGGTTGCAAGTCGAACATGATGGTCGAGGTCGGCTCGACGGAGATCCTCGCTGGGCCACGAGGGATCGACCATGCGAGCATGACTCCACAGGCTTTGACTCGCCTCGAGCCCGGCCATGGGTCCGCCGGATCGAGCCTGCTCCGCCCAATGTAACTGCTTCGAAGCACGGACCCTCTCCCAATCGCGACTTCGGAACTGACGAAGATCCCGAGGCTTCAGGTCGATGGTCATCCTTGGATCCTACTACGATCGGTGTTCCAACGGCGGCATGAGCCTGGATCGTGCTGAGTCATTCGCGTGAAGCCCATCGCGTGAGTGCAGACTCTTCCGGATCTGCAGTGGCTAAGACGAGGGAAGTGGAAAATGCGTTCGCGGATGGCGCGCGACTTGGGGAGGGGTCCTCGAGCTCGATCCCCGGCAGGCCGTCCCGCAGAGTGCCCTCGAGCACACTCGATTTTCAGGGGCGGACATGTCGTGGATGGCCCCTCGCTACCTCAGCGACGAGCGGCGCCCTTCGAAGCGAAATGAGCGAGCAGTCCGTCGAACAGGGCAAATCCTCGTGCGAGACGCCCTTCATCTACCCGTTCGACCCGACAAAGGCCAGCGATGCAAGCCGCGACGCCGGCCGTTTCCGAACGGTCGAACTTGTTCTCTTTGAGGTCGATGTCGTGGATCACGTCGGCGATCGCCCGAATCCCGACCGCGTCGATACCAAAGCGTGCGACGAGGGTTTCGAAGGTGCAGTTTTCGCCCTCATGCGAATACTCGGCTTCGAACATATCGAATCGAAGTTCGCCTTCGAGCGGTGCATAGCCCTTGGCGGAAACGAACTTGAACGTGCCCTCGGGATCGATGAACCGTACGATGAGCCAAGCGCTCGCGATCCGGTCGACGTGAACACCGGTTCGCGTCACCCACGTACGACCATGCATCTCCGCTGGGCGTGGCTCACCCGTGGAAACGGGCATGGGAGGCTCGGCTTTGCGGCGGATCTCTCGAAGCAACGAGGTTGCGACCTCGTGTCCGGGGGCGCCAAAGAAATCCGTGGTTTCGATGTCCTTCACGCGACGTTCGAGTCGCAAGACGTCCGCCAGCACGGCCGCTCGTTCTTCGTCGGACCAGGGCCGTTTGCGACGGGGCGAGGGTTCACTCGCAAGCCCACGCGCTTCGCGGATGAGCTCCGCGTACTCGGCGTCCTTGGCTTCGCGAAACTTCGCCTCGGCTTCATCGTCCGAAAGGCCCTCGAGGAGTTTCGCCTCGACGACGGTCGCTTCGCCGCCATCCTCGACGATCTCCCGCCGGATCCATTGAAAGTCCTCGAGTGTGTTGTCGGTCCTCGGCAATACATAGACCGAGTTCTTGAGGGCGATCGCCCCGACCCGAGCGAGCCGACGCCCCACCTTGACTCGCAGATACGCCGGTTCCCGTGGGAGCTGGTGGATCAGCAGCAACCACGGATTTCGTTCGGGGCCATGGGGCACGAACATCGTTGGTACCGCTGAATCCATGTCGGTGCAACGCTGGCACAGGCCCTAGACCGCGCGGAAGCCTCACGCGAGGAGTTGCTTGACGAGGAAGCCGACCACCCCGGCAACCACGATCACGAGCGGCTCTTGCACTTTCTTGTACCGCATGAGGACCGCGAGGGTGATCGCGAACAAGAGCAAGGTTGGGACATCGAAGATCGCACGCTTGCCGAGCACGATCGCGGCTCCCGCGATCGCCCCGGTCGCGGCCGCCGTGACGCCATCGACGAATGCCTTGAGCGAAGCATTCTTGGCGAACTTACTGAAGTAAGGAGCAGGCAAGATGGTGAACAGATAGCAGGGGACGAACGTCCCCAATGCCGCGACCACGGCCCCGGCGAAACCGGCCACGAGATATCCGATGAACGCCACCGTGATGACGACCGGTCCGGGGGTGATCATGGCGATCGCAACGGCGTCGAGAAATTGCTGGTTGTCGAGCCAGCCAAACCGCGTCACGACACCACCGTGGAGGAACGGCACAATCGCAAGACCGCTACCAAACACGAACGAGCCCGCCTCGACAAAGAACCACCCGATCGTGAAGAGTGTGCCTAGCGTTGCGGGCCCGTGAATTCCGGTGACGCTCCACAGCGGAAGCGGAAGTGCAAGCATTCCCAGATTGCGAGCAAACTTGGGTGGGGCTTGGGCGAACATGACGACAATGCCCGAACCGATGAAGAGGACAACATTTTCGCTTTCCGTCCACGCCGTGACGACGCCCGCGAGCAGGAACACGGCCCAAAGCAGACGATTCTGGCCAACCGAGAGTTTGACGAGCTTGACCGCGCTGCGAGCCACAATTGCAATGACGGCCGCGCCAATCCCATAAAATGCCCCCTGCATCCACGAAAGGCCCCCGAATCGCACATAGATCATCGACAAAGCGAGGACCATGACGAATGAGGGCAGCACGAAAGCAAGCCCCACGAGTGTGGCCCCGAACACTCGCCCCTTGACCCAGCCGAGATACATCGCTAGCTGGGCCGCGAGCGGTCCAGGGGCGAGTTGCGAAAGCGCGAGCCCCTCGAGGTAATCGTCTTTGGAGATCCAACCGCGGCGCTCGACCAAATCACGCTGCATGTAACCCGCGAGTGCAATGGGACCACCGAATCCAAACGCTCCGAGATGGAGGAAATAGAGCACGAGTTCGCGCAGCGTGCCCCCAACACGGCTTTGTCCGGGGTCGGCTTCGATTTCGGAGTCAGGTTGATCGACGGACATGGTTCTCTCTTTCTTGCGGTCCTTGGGAGCTTGCGTGTCTACAATGGACTGAACGGTGCCTTTAGTGACACGACACGGAAATCGTCGAACAGGACTTGCGAATCGGCTTTCGACCAGAGGCCCACACGGCCCGTGGGGATCGCGTCGAGCGTCTTGGCGAATCGTGCACGCCATCGAGTTCGATCGTCAGCTCCAGGCCGCGGAGGGTGATCAGCAGCAAGGTGGTCTTTCCTGAACCGTTCGGCCCCACCACCGCGAGGATCTCTCCAGGAGAGACATCGAAGGACACACCCTCGAGCATGCGACGGCCTCGCTCGAGGACCCCGACATCGCGAACCCTCAAGGCAGGTGACACGGAGGCTACAGATACATGTGCATCATGGAGAATTCAATCATGATACGCTTGTGTGTGATCACGTGGACCTCTGGTTTCTCGCGAAACGGCGTCCCTGGCCGATGAGAGAGGCGTTCGATCGAGATCCGTCGAGCCTAGCCGCTGGCGGGCGTGGACAAGCAGTCCGATCCGTGTCGTCATCCGCCGTGCAGGAGGCGTCTTTCATGCAGTGGGTGACTCGTGAACGTCCCAAAATCGATCGACTGGCTTGCCCGTGGCTCATCGCCCGCTTCGTCGAGCCTTCGGCCGAGTTTCTCTTCGTCCCGGCGGATCGGGTCCTCGCCGTCGCAGCCGAGACCGGAGCCATCCCTTATGATGTTCCCGGCGTCGAATTGACCCACGTGGGCGAGTCTTGCAGCTTCGACGCGTTCATGGCGAAGTACCAACTCGACGATCCCGCGCTCGCCAAGCTTGCGCAGATCGTGCGTGCGGCCGACACCGATCGTCTGGAGCTCGCGCCAGAAGCTGCCGGTCTGCTCGCGATCTCTGTGGGGCTCGGTCGCGTGTTTGCCGACGACCACGAGCTGCTCAAAGCCGCCAAGACCCTTTACGACGCGCTCTACGAGTGGTGCCGCGGAGACCGAGAGCGCCACGGCTGGGCGTTTCCCTCGTGAGTCGAAGAACCAAGGTCTGTCTCGACTCAAGTCAGACGACGACGACAAGCTCCACGTCCTACGTACCAAGCACGCTCGATACCGCACTCACTCGACGTGACGCACTCGCCACGCTCGCGCTCGGCGGTGCTGCACTCCTCGGTTGCGCGACGAACACTCGCGTCGAGGCGCCGCTCGTCCCCCCAAACTCCGGAGAGAACACCATGACCTTTGAACCTGCGTTCGCGGGCAATCACACCGTCCTCCCCCTGCCCTTCGCTCCCGGCTCGCTCAACGGGCTCTCCGAGCGGATGATCACGTCGCATCACGAGAACAACTACGGTGGTGCCGTTCGGAACCTCAACCGGAGCGAACAGGAACTGCGAGCGATCACATCCGACACCCCCCCGTTCCTGGTCGCGGCACTGCGAGATCGAGAGTTGACGTTTCGCAACTCGAAATCCCTGCACGAGGCCTATTTCGGGAATCTCGGTGGCAATGGGAAACGCTCGGGAGCCATCGAGGCTGCCATTGCGGAGACATACACGACCACCGCACGTTGGGAACAACACATGCGGGCGACGGGCATGGGCCTCGGTGGCGGCAGTGGTTGGGCGATCCTCGCACTCGAGCTCGATACCGGGGCGCTGAGAACATTCGCATCGGGGCATCATACGCAGGTGCTCTCGACGAGCATCCCATTGCTCGTGATGGACATGTACGAGCACAGCTACCAGATGGACTTCGGGGCTGGGGTAGCGAAATACATCGATGCGTTCTTCGCCAACTCGAACTGGGATGAAGTGAACCATCGCTTCGAGCAGGCGACCCGGATGAGCGCGATCCTTCGAGGCGTGGCGGGATGACCCGTGACAGCAGGATGAAACCGATTGACAGTCGGATTTTCCCGGTCGAGACTGAATTCTGATGTCCTCCCGTGCCGATATGCGAACCACGCCATGGGGATTGCTCGGCGAACTCGAACTCGCGGTGCTCGAGCAGCTCTGGCGAATGGATGAAGGCGACGCCAAAGCCGTTCACACCAAGCTCAAGAAGCGGCAGATCACGTTGAACACGGTGCAGTCCGCCATGAAGCGATTGCACGAGAAGGGTCTCCTGCATCGATCCAAAGTCAGCCATGCATTCGTGTACCAGCCGGCGCTGACACGGGAAGCGTTCCATCGTGACGCCGTGGGCGAGGTCGTCGATGCGCTGCTGCATGGCGAGGCCGATGCCATGGTCGCAGCCTTCGTAGGGGTCGCCGAACGTGCCGGTGGAGATACACTCGCTCAACTCGAGGCATTGATCGCCGAACGTCGTCGGGCGGGAAGGACGAACCCATGAGCGTCGGCGTGATGGCTCTCGTCGCGGCCCTCGGATTCGGGTTCATCACGGCATTCGGCACGAGTTTGGGTTATTCCCGCATCCGTCCCGCATTGCTGCGATGGCCGGCACGACTGCGAGCTCGCCTTATTTTGCTCACGCTGATCGGCCCGTTCGGGATCGGGCTCTCGCTGAGCGTTCTTTCGCTCGTACCGAGCATCCTCGCGCTGGCATGGCCCGGTTGGGATCACTGCACGAGCCACGACGACCATCACGTGCACCTCTGTTTCGTGCACGGTCCACATCTCCATGCGAGCATTTGGCCGATCCTGCTCTTGGCGTTCGCCATTCCCGTCGTCCGTCTGGGTCGAATCACCCCACGCATCGTTCGGGGGTTGCATGTGCTCGCGATGTTGCGACGCCGCGTACGACCTTCGCTCGTGGGTGATTACGACGTGGTGCATTCCGCCACACCTTTCGCCGTCACGGCGGGCTTACTGTGGCCACGGATCTTCCTAACGACCGGCCTGGTAAAGATGTTGGATGACGGGACGCGTGCGGCTGTGTTCGCTCACGAGGTCGCACATGTCCGTCGACGTGATCCGCTCGTGAAACTCGTGGGGCTATTGGCGGGAACGCTGCACTTTTCGCGGGTACGACAGCACCTCCTCGACGACCTGAACTTCGCTTGCGAGGAAGCCTGCGATGAAGCGGCAGCGACGGCCGTAGGCGATCGAACGATGGTGGCTGCGGCTCTCGTGACGCTCGGACGATGGCTCGAGCAAGCACCCGAGCTCTCCGCTCACGTGTGCGCGCGGTTTGGCGAAGGAAACCTCGAACGACGCGTTCATTCGCTTTTGGCTGCACCCAAGCTGGATCCACGCCTTCCTTCGTGGCATCTGGTCGCGGTGATCGGTGGACTCGCAGCCATGACGATGATGCGTCCACTCCATCACGTCACCGAAAGCTTGCTCGGTCATTTATTCGGGTAGCCGAGACGTCGCGGGGTTGTTCATCCGGGGGTGAGTTCCATGGTCGCGAAGGTCCCGATTCGAGTTCGCAGCTACAAAACACCGAGTATCGCTCGGTATTCTCTCGTCGCGGTTTGTTGGTGCTGGTTCAGCATGAGTGTCCTCGCCTCGGAAACCGAAGCCTCGACATTCACCGAGCAGGAGGTCGTGGCTCGAGCACTCGCGCGAGCTCCTTTGCTCGATGCGATCGAAGGAGAGGTCGCGATCGAAGAAGGTAAGGGACGCGCGGCGAGTGCTTATATGAATCCGCAGGTCTTCTATTTGCGGGAGCAGACGTTCGGCTCCAACGGGACCGGCGAAGACTATCTCTCGATCGCTCAGACGATCGATCTCGGCCGTCGTCGGAGCTTTCGAAGGCAGGCAAGCGAGGCGCGGGTTCGAGCGGCCCGGCACGAAGGCGATGCAACCCGGCTTTCGATGACCGCCGATGCGCGTCTGCGCTTCTACGAGGTCCTCTATCGACAAGCTCGCGTCGCAGCGCTCGAAAACTGGGTGCTGCGCATCGACGCCGCGCTGCAGATCGTCGCGCGTCGCGAAAGCCAGGGCGACGCGGCAGCCTATGATCGTCGACGCCTCGAACGGGAACGTGCGGTCGCGATCGGCCGTCGTAAAAGCGAATCCGCGACCCTAGAACGGGCGCGCGCACGTTTGCGCGCGTTGCTGGGCCCGGACGTGGGGGCACCTCGGGCCACCGGGCAACTCCTACCTCCAGGCGACCCCGCGGACACCTCGTTCTTGCGCCAGTCAAGCGTTGCGCGACCCGATCTGCTCGCGCTCGAATCACAAGTAGGCGCTGCCGCACTCGATCGTAAAGCGACCCTGCGTTGGTGGCTGCCCGACCTGAGGCTCGAAGGCGGATGGAAAGGCGTGGGCCTCAATGGTGGCCAGGGGCGGACCGACGGGTTTCTCTTCGGTGCGTCGTTGTCGGTTCCCCTCTGGGATCGTTCGCAAGGTCTCGCCCGTGCCGCGGAAGGTGAAGCCCAGGCCGTTCGGGGACGTCATGCGCTTCTCGAAGCCGAACTCGAGGGCGAACTCGAGGGGCTCCGGGCCGAAGCGGTGCAACTGCGTCAAGCCGCCACCGAGCTCCGCGAAGAAACTTCGGCGGCGTCGAGTGACCTGGTGCGCATGTCCTCGGTTGGTTACGAAGGCGGCGAACTCGGACTCCTCGAGCTGCTCGATGCTTACCGCGGTTCGGCCGAGGACGTGCTCGAGGTGCTCGAGGTGGAACACGCGGCACGTCGAGCCAGCATCGAACTCGAACGGCTTACGGGAGCGGAACGTCCATGAAATGGTCGCGGATTCTTTTGGTCTTGGGTTTGCTGCTCTCGTGCCATTCGCATCCACACGGGAGCAGAGACGCTGATGAAGAAAGCCTCGAGGTCGAGCTGGACGAACCGCCGACGCTCTCCTTGACGCATTGGACCGATGCGACGGAACTCTTCATCGAACTGCCTGCGTTGATCCGTGGACGAAGCTCGCCCAGCGCGGCTCACGTGACCGTGCTCGCGGACTTCAGCGCCCTCGCCGAGGGACAGGTCACCGTCGTTCTCAAAGGTGAAGATGGCGAGGAACGCTTCGTGAGCGACACTCCTTCGGTACCGGGAATCTTCCGCCCGGTTGCGCAACCGCAAGCCACAGGAACCCGCAGACTCATCGTTGAGATCCGTAGCCGTGGCATTTCGGCGGACCACGACCTCGGCAATGTTCAGGTTTTTGCGGATGTCGCCGAGGCACGCGCGGCGATGCCCGAAGCACCAGAGACTGCGGGCCGCATCGCGTTCCTCAAGGAACAACAATGGCCGATCGAGTTTGCGACCGAGATCGTTGCCGAGCGGGCGATCCGGCCGACCTTGCGTGCGACCGGGACAATCGTCGCTCGAACCGATGGCGATGTCCTCATCGCTGCGCCCATGGCGGGCCGCGTCACAAGCGGGACCTCGGCGTTTCCGCGGCTCGAGAATCGAGTCGTGGTCGACGATCTCATGGCCATGCTGACACCGCGGCTCGAGGCAGCCGACCTCGCTTCACTCGAGCTTGCGGTCACGAGTGCCGACCTCGAAGTACGGTTTGCCGAACGCGAGCGAGAGCGTCTCGAACGGTTGCGAGCCGAAGGTGCGGTACCCGAGCGACGGGTGGAGGATGCCCTTCACGCCGCCGAGGAGGCCCGAGCCGCACTCGCGACGGCTGAGCGCCGGCTCGGTCAGTTTCGTCGTGTGCAGGGGACGATGCGACGCGGCGAAGGCACGGTGCAGCTCCGTGCACCCTTGTCGGGCACCGTGACCGAGGTCCACGTGGCTCCGGGAAGCTTTGTCGAACCCGGATCGCCGTTGTTCCGCGTCACCGATCTCACCCAAGTCGTGCTCGAAGTTCACGTTCCTGCGGTCGACGTCGGGGCGTTGGCCACCCCGCGCGGGGCCTCGCTTCTCGTCGAAGGGACGGGCGATCTCATCGAGCTCCCGGCCGAAGCGATGCTCGCCCGCGGAAGTCGCATCGATCCCACGACACGGACGCTCCCACTCCTGCTAGCGATCGAGAACTCGAGCGCTCGTTTGCCGCTCGGTGCATTCGCTCGGGTTCTCCTCGTCAATGGCGACGAACGTATCGCGACGGCTGTGCCCGAATCCGCCTTGGTCGAAGACAGCGGCATGTTCGTCGTGTTCGTTCAGGTCGAAGGCGAAGCCTTCGAGCGTCGCATCGTTCGGCTCGGCAACCGCGATCGCGGTTATGTGGAGATGTTGTCGGGCGTTCGTGCCGGGGAGCACGTGGTGAGCCACGGAGCGTGGTCCGTCAAACTCGCCGCCTCGAGTGGCGCCATTCCTGCCCACGGACACGCGCACTAGGAGAAGTGCACATGATCGACTCTCTCCTTCGTTGGTCACTCACCCACCGCGTCACCGTGCTCGTCATCGCCGCGGTGATGGTCGTCTGGGGCGTCCTGACGGCATCGCAGATGCCCATCGACGTGTTCCCCGATCTCACGGCCCCCACCGTGACGGTCATCGCCGAGGGCCACGGAATGGCACCCGAGGAACTCGAGACGCGGGTCACGTTCCCCATCGAGTCGTCCTTGAACGGCGCGCCCGGGATACGGCGCGTACGCTCGGCGACGGGTGTCGGAATCTCGGTCGTCTACGCCGAGTTCGAATGGGGCACCGACGTGTTCCGGGCGCGACAGATCGTCAGCGAGAAGCTCCAGCTCGTTCGCGATGCGTTGCCCAACGAGGTCGAGACGCCCGTCCTGGCGCCCGTCTCTTCGATCATGGGCGAGGTTCTGTTCTTGGCCGTGACCACGAAGGAAGGGGCAACGGCGATGGAAGCTCGGACTTTCGCGGACTTCACCTTGCGTCGACGACTCCTCGCCATCCCCGGTGTTTCCCAAGTCATCGTGACGGGCGGTGATCGTCGACAGTTCGAAGTCTCGCTCCAGCCCGAACGGTTGGTCGCCTACGGCCTCACCGTCGATGAAGTCGTGCGGGCACTCGAAGCAACCAACACGAGCGTCTCCGCGGGGTTCATCGTGGAAGGTGGGCAAGAGTACCTCGTGCACGGCGTAGGACGCGTACGCACGCCGCAAGACGTCGGCGAGACCCTCGTGATCGAGCGCGGTGAAGACCCGGTGCTCATCCGCCATCTCGGCGACGTGCGAGTCGGTGTCGGCTTGAAACGAGGTGAGGGCTCCTACGGAGGCGAATCGGCCGTCATCGTCGGGATTCAAAAGCAACCCGGAACCAATACGCTGGAACTCACCTCACGCATCGACCGCGAGCTCGACGAGATCTCGCGGTCGATGCCCAAAAGCCTCGCGATCGAGCGCAACGTGTTTCGCCAGGCGGAGTTCATCGAGGTCGCGGTCGAGAATGTGCTCGTCGCCCTTCGCGATGGTGTCGTACTCGTGCTCGTCATCGTCCTCGTGTTCCTCGCGAGCGGGCGCGCGAGCGCGATCACCATCGTCGCCATCCCGCTGTCGCTCGTCACGGCCGTGCTCGCGCTCTCGGCTTTCGGCGCGACCCTGAATACGATGACGCTCGGCGGAATGGCGATCGCCGTCGGTGAGCTCGTCGACGACGCCGTCATCGATGTCGAAAACGTCGTGCGGCGGCTTCGTCAGAACGCTCTGCGCCCGTCCGCCGAACGACGACCCGCGCTCGAGCTCGTCCTTGCTGCGAGTCGAGAGATCCGCAGCAGCATCGTGTTCGCGACCTTGATCGTCGTACTCGTCTTCATGCCGCTGTTCTTTCTCACGGGCGTCGAAGGGCGTCTGCTCGCTCCGCTCGGCATCGCCTATGTCGTGTCGCTCGCGGCCTCGCTGCTCGTCGCGGTCACGGTGACCCCGGTGTTGTGTTCGTTTCTGCTGCCCCGCTCGAAGGCCGTCATGGCGGGGCACGAACCTTGGGTCGCCGCCCAGCTTCACCGGTTCTATACGCCGGTCCTCGAACGCGCGCTCCTGCGCTGGCGCTTCGCTACGGGTTTGGCCTTGGCCTTGCTCGTGTGTGCCGTCGTGGCGATCGCCTCCTCCGGTCGGTCGTTTCTGCCCGAGTTTCGCGAGGGCACCCTGACCATCGCTGCGGTCACGCTTCCCGGAACTTCGCTCGCCGAGTCGGACGCGATGGGACGGCGGATCGAGCAGATGCTCTTGCGGCATCCCGAAGTCGTCTCGGTCGCGCGACGGACCGGCCGGGCCGAAATGGACGAACATGCCCAAGGTGTGAACGCGGCCGAGCTCGATGTCAGCCTGCGCGAGACGGAGCGTTCGCGCGAAGCGTTCCTCGAAGCCCTGCGTCGCGATTTCTCGATGATCCCGGGCATGAACCTCACGATCGGCCAACCGATCGGGCATCGGATCGATCACATGCTGTCCGGCACGCGCGCGAGCATTGCCGTCAAGATCTTCGGCGACGACCTCATCGAACTTCGTCGGCTCGGGACCGCCGTCGAAAGTGCCATGCGCACGGTTCCCGGCGTCGTCGACCTCACCCGCGAACAACAGGCCGACATCCCGTTTGCTCGTGTCCACTTCGATCGGGGTGCCATTGCCCGCCACGGTATGCGCATGGGGGACGTCGCACGGGCCCTCCAAATTGCCTCGGGTGTATTCGTGGTCTCGCAGGTCATGGAGGGGCAAGCGATCCTCGACCTGGTCGTGAACACCGACCCGAGCCGGATGCAGAACATCGAGGATCTCGAAGAACTCTTAGTCGTGACCCCGCAGGGAGCCCGGGTTCCCCTCCGTGCACTCGCCCAAGTCCGACGCGATCGCGGGCCGAACGAGATCGGTCGCGAGGATCTCCAGCGCAGGCTCGTCGTGAGTTGCAACGTGGCCGGGCGCGACGTCGTGAGTGTGGTCCGAGACATCCAGGCCGCCATCGAGGCTTCGGTTGCCTTGCCGCTCGGCTATCGCATCGCCTATGGCGGCCAGTTCGAAAGCGCTGAAGGTGCAACCCGCACGCTCGGCTTGCTCGGCCTTGGATGCCTGATCGGGATCCTGGCCTTGCTCTTCTCCGCATTCGGCTCATTGCGCGATGCCGTGCTCGTCATGGTCAACTTGCCGCTCGCGCTCATCGGCGGTGCAGCCGGAGTCGTCCTGCAAGGTGGCGTGCTCTCGATCGCGTCACTCGTCGGGTTCATCACCCTGTTCGGCATCGCCACGCGCAACGGCATCATGCTGGTGTCCCACATACGCCACCTCGCCCACGAAGAGGGCGTGCACGACATCGACCAGGCCGTACGCCAGGGCGCACAGGAACGACTCGTCCCGATCCTGATGACAGCTCTCGCGGCTGGCCTCGGCTTGGTCCCACTCGCGCTCTCGGGCGGTGAACCGGGCAGCGAAATCCAAGCCCCGATGGCCATCGTCATTCTCTGTGGCCTCGTCAGTTCTACGTCGCTCAACATGTTCGTGGTGCCGGCGCTCTATCGCCGGTTCGGTGCACTCGCACGACCGAATCGCGCTGTCCCCCAGACGCTCGAGTTGGACACGGCGACGACCCCATGACGAAGACGAACGAGCCCCCGCGAGCCCGTGGTGCAGTCCTCGGCCTCTGCAGCCGCGCTCTTCGGACTTCCATTCGCGATCGTCCGCGTGAAGACCCTCGTCGCCGGCGGGACCAATACGGCGATTGGGATGGTCTTGACGGGTGGCACGTTGCCCCCGGTCGGGTCGGTCGCCGCCGCCCTCGTTCTCGGCAGCATCGCTTACGGCGCGAGCGTGGTGCTCGATGTCTACGCGCTGCGTCTCATTGGTGCGGCCCGAGAGGCAGCATTCTTTGCGACGGCCACGTTCATGGGGGCAATCGCCGCCCTGGCCATTCTGGGCGAGCCGCTTCATGCGTACGACCTGCTCGCGATGACCGTGATGGCCTGCGGTGTCCTCCTTCTGCTTCGCGAACGCCATGGCCATCTGCATGAGCACGACGCACCCGCACACGAATACCTGCACGAGCACGACGAGCATCACCGGCACGGCCACGAGCCGGGCGATCCGAGTGGATCACCCCATAGTCACTGGTATCGCCATGCTCCGCTCGTGCATGACCATCCGCATCTACCCGACGTACATCATCGCCACGACCATTGACGGAAATTGATTGGAACTCTCCGTATCCCTGCGACGAGTTGTCGCGGTCGTATACCGACCCTCGCATCTGCAGGGTCGAGTGTATAGCCTCCGCGATCATGCCGCGTCCCCACATTGTTTTCGCCGTCGTCCTCCTTTTGCCATTCGGTTGTGACGAGGACGTAGCGGACATCGGCAAACCCTGCGCCCAGCATCGCAATTGCGCGTCGGGCCTCGAGTGTGACATCCACGAGGGACAGGGCACCTGTCAACGTCCGCACTCGGATACCGGAGACGAGGAACCCCTCGGGTCGACGGACCATGGACACGAAACCATGGACGAACACGCATCGGACGACGGTGAGGCATCGACGTCTGCCACCGAAACGTGAACCGTTCGGTTCGCCATCGCAAATACGGTCGCCGCGGACTCATCGTAACCGTGATGATCCGCATGGTGGGACTCGGTGACACTCGTGCGGCCGTACGCGTGACGTTGTTCGCCGACAAACTGATTCATCGACTCCTCACTCTCGGTGTAAGTGTCTCGTTTCCCATCAAGACGGTTCACCTGGACGTCGACACCGGTCGCACTTGGAGCGCGACACCCAACGTTCTATTTACCCGAACCTACCTTCGCTTGTTCTGGCAGGTCATCGGGCTTGCGAGCGTCGAGCATCGACCTGCCGGAACCTCGCTCGACGTGAGCGGTGGCACACAGATCGGCTATGGCCACGCTCATTCACCGGCGGCAACACGAATGTCCCGTGCTCGAGCCGCTTCATGAGCATGGTCGGTGCAATCTCGCTGCGTCACATTCACTTCATTTCGAGCGAGCGTGCTGCGTGGTCGATGACCCCAGCCAATGCGGCGGCGTTGGTCTCGGGGGTTCGGGCTCCGAGCAGTACGACCTTGCCCTTGGTGAACACGAGGAAGTCGCGGGTGACGAACTTCGTCCCGTTGTCGAAGGTGCCCTCGACGCGCGCAGCTACGGCCCCCGCGACCGTTCCCTTGGCTCTGGCCCTTTCCGCGTATTTCGGTGCGTCGCGCTTTTGGACTTCGTCGTACGACGTGAGGTACTCGTCCATGAGGTCGGGTGTGATGCCGTCCTGGCTCTGCGCCATGATCACGGTGCCATCGGGTCCCTCGACCTGATTGTCCTCAACCGTCCAGCCCTCTTGACTGGGGATTTCGAAGGTGCCGAACGGCTGATCGATCCGTTTCCACGTCATCCCCGCAGCCTCTGCAGTATCGGCAAGCTCTTTCTCGGCTGGTTTGGAAACCTCCGGCGCCGCCGCATGGCTCCCTGGTGCCGCACCACCGACCTCGCTCTTCCCGGCTTGACTGTTCGGCTTCTCGTCGCAGGCCGCTCCACCGAGCAGCGATACGGCAACGATGCGAAAGAAAAAACGGTGCTTGTTCATCCATCGATGATACACCGCATCGATGGCCATGGGTGGGCCATTTGCCCTCCACTCAAAACTATATCCGCGGACCGCTCGTCCGGTCTTGCCGACATCGTGGCACAGCAAGTCGTCTCGTTCATTGCCATTGAATCATCAACGACCATTTGACCGTTCGAATGGTCGCACCAATTCATCCCGAGCTGCCATCAGTACCGTCGAATTCCCCCAACGGACTCGCAAGTTCAATTCACTTGTAACCATTGTTCACATCATGGCACAGCAATCGTCTTGTTCGTGGGATCCCACCGGGCGGGGATCTCGTGGTCAAGCTCGATTGGATCGAGCTGTTGGCACGGGCCGCGAGCCAGTACTTGGGCGCGAGCTCGAGCTCCACCCAGCAAGCCGGCGCGAGCGTCGTCACCCGCAGCCGAAGACGAAGCGAGCAGGCGATTCGGCGGAGTTTCTGTGGATCGGTCGTAGGCGTTGTCTCCCGCGGAACTCGTCGTGAATAATAGACACCCTCCCGTGAACGAGACATCCCTCCTTTACGTCATGGCCGCGGTGGTTGTCGTCATCGGCGGAACAGTATCATCGGTCGTGTGGTCACGGCGTAAGGTGGACGCGACTGCGCAGCCGGGACTGTCGTCGACCATTCCGCTCGAGACGTGGGCCGATTCGCTCGGACTCGTCTACCAGCCCCCGAGTGCCGGGTTTCCGAACGGAGCCTTGCGAGGACACGTAAGCGGCTACGAACTGCAGGTGTTCGAGTCGGCGATGACCGACAGCGACGGAGGGCGTGGCAAGCCGTTCGTGACCGTACTCGTGTTCGGTCAACGAAGACATCCATGGCCAACCGTGCTCCGTCGCGCCGAAGCGACGAGGCTCGCCACAACACGGCCCGCGCTCGCAGCCGTCATCACCGCTCTGACCGATTCCGGAGAACTCACGGTCGCGGTCGGACGAGTGATGTGTGCACTCGACGTGGTTGATGAGGCGGGCAAAACCCTCGCCATCGCGGTCCTGGAGGGGGTCGTGTCACGAGCGATCGAGCTTGCTCGACACCTCGATGACAATGCCTAGAGCACCGATCAGTTTGAATCGTGCCCGATAACAGCGTTCCCGACCCTTCTGGCTTTGTTCCGAAGCACTCGCAGTGTGCCCGACACAGCTTCGGCCTCGTGCTTCGCCAGAGAGGGCCGCTAACACTGTCCTCGGGCACGATTCAAACTGATCGGTGCTCTAGGGTGAGGGCGTGCTGCTCGAGAACTTTACAAGGCACATGAATGCGAAGATCGCTGGCATCTGGTATTGGCATCAATCGAACGCCTGACCACCGAGTATCCGGGGCGGCCCGGCTCAGAGAACGTCGATGGTGACGGTGTCCCCGAATTGCTCATCGACGACGCCAATCCGCTTCCTCGCTGTTTGGCTCCCAAGCCGTCAGCGACATGCCGTAGACGAACGCCTGGTGTCTTCACCAGTCGCAGTTCGTCCGCAAATAGCGATTGGGTGCAGCCGTATCCTCACGATAACTCTGCGTACTCGGTTCGAACAGGAAGCGGTTTTCGTTCTCGTGTTTGAAGATGCGCCCGGATTCGTCGTCGTAGTCCTCGGTCAAATAGGTGATCACGACGTCGAGATCGCCATCGTCATCGACGTCGTCGTGGCGAAGAGTACCGTGGGTCACCTCGGGCACTTCGTTGTCCATCTCGTGCTTGATTTCAACCTTGAGCGCAACCTTGCTTTCGTTCGCGACTTCGACCAGGACCATGTGCGTGATGAGGTTGTTGCCACCGCCGGGGCAAACAAGAATAAAGCGGTAGCGCGCCATGATCTCGAGCACTCCATCGCGGTCGTAGTCGTCGGTGAACAGACTCACCGCAATCCTCTCGTCATCGAACGGCCAGGTGTGGACCGGCAGCGCCGACACACGAGACCATTGCTCATCCATCTGTTCGAGGATGACAAACACCAGTACGAAATCACCGCTTTCGCCGTCGACGCGCATACGCAACGGTGCGACGTGACGATTCGCCCCCAACCCAACCATTTTGCCTGCAGGAGCAGGAGCCTCGAGTCCTTCGATCCGCGCCAACCGCATCACGGTGGTCCAACTCGGTGGTGGGACGACCGGGTCCCGGTCGATGTTCGAAGCCGTGCCCGCATCAGGACCTCGCGCTAGCGTCGTGTCGCGCTCTAGCGTCGACATCGGAGCTTCCGGGCTATCAAACGCAGACTCCGGCTCTCGTGGCGTCGCTGAGTCGGGTACGACAGCAACGGTTGCCTCGGCGGCTGCGATGCGTGCACGCCCATGCGCGCAACCGAACGATCCGAGCGACGCGACGAACCCGTATCCAAAGACACGCACGCCTTGCACCCTATCGCAACGCAGGGCGACCAGGAAGTTTCACCTGTGGAAGGCGATCGCGCGGGGTGGAACGTGAACCCAGGGATGAGGACGTGAACGCGGATCGGTGCCAGTCCACCCGCGGTAAAACGATGTCTTCAAATGGGCAGACGTTGTAGCCAATGGAAGCTTGCTCCATCGGCCGTCGCGTCGCGCCCGAGCACGAACACAGCATCGTCCGCTCCGACGGCGACATCGACCACGGTCCGTGTCACGACCTCGTCCAAATACCGAGGGATCGGAACCACGTCGACGAGCGCTCCACTCAAGTCGTAACGACGCACGCTCAGCGTGTCGCGATCGATTGGATTCGGGGCCGCGAAGACCAAGACGAGCTCGGATGTGGCCGCCGTGGCGACGGGCCACAGGGGGTCGTCGTCGGGCCAAGGAAGGTCGAGGACCGGTGGAGCGGCAACGAAGGTCGAGTCGATCGGGAGGAAGTAGATCCCACCGGTCGAGCTCGCAGCTCCAACCTGCATCCAGCCATCCGGGATCGGCACGGGTGTGAGTCGCGTGGTTCCGACGGAGTCGGCAGCGTCCCATCCATGACCACCGCGGCCATCCATATCATAGTAGAAATGATTATAGTATTTGCTCGTAGTGGGGAACTCCCATTCGCTGGGCTTCACGAACCAAAATACGAGGTCGACAGCATCGGGATCACTGATCACGCCCGCTTCCCCATTCGGGCCATCGAACCTGAAGATCGCACCAACACCGCCTTCCCCGAGGCCCGTCGCTCCGTCGAAACCCGCGACCTCGTCGCGCCCCTTCGAGTCGGAGAATGCCAAAAGAGTGGAACCATCACTCGCGACGGACAGCGATGAAACCGCGAAGTCTGGATAGGTTTCGATCGGCGAAGCGTAGGGGGACGCGTCGTAACTGTTCCAGAGCGGTTGCGTGAGTTCCTGGGACAGGCCGTACACCAGGTATTCTTCTTCCGTGTGCATTGCGAGCGCCCCCAAGCCGGTACGGCCGACCGCAAACCCACTGTATTCGAGCGCGGCTTTCGTGCGAGGGTGGATCATCGGCACTGCAATCGTCTGCGGTGGCTCCCAGAATCGCCCATCAGGGGTCAGTCGTTGAATCCGTGGTGGTTCGCCCGCGCTCGCCAGCACGACGACGAGCACGGAGTTGGGTGCAAGTTCGAGCGCGCGTACCCCTTCGAGCAGAAGCGGAATGTTCCACGGTTTGTCGCTGCAGTTCGGGCACGGGTCGGACTCCGGGATCGGTGGGATCCAGTCCAGGTCATCGTCGCCGGCCGTGCTGGTTTGCGTGCTCCCGCCGGGGTCGCCGCGATCCGCTGGCGAATTTCTAGATCCACTTGTCGTGTTGGCGGCAGCATGATCACCGTCTTCTGCGGTCTCGCCAATGACTTTCGGGCCGACGATACAACCGGACGAGAGCACCCCGAGGAGTGCGATGGTTCGAGCGAACATGCGAAAACCCTCCACATTTGCAGGAGTCTCCGGGTTCGGCTCACCTGATCGCGTCGATCGTGTTTTTCGCACGGCCGTGCCGACAGCGCGGGCGCAGCTGACGGAGCAACGGATGGTTTGACCTCCCAGCGCCTCCTTCCGTGGATTGCGACCTCGGGTTGAACCCACGCCATCCGATGACGGATGCTCGACCAGGCAATGCGACACGAGCGAGAATGACCGCCGGCGTCCGCTGGGTCGAGTGCCTGCCGTGCGCCATGTGGGTCGCATTGAGTCCAAGCCGTGCCCACATCGAATGGCAAGCCCCACCGGAATGTCCGGATGCTGCGACTGTGGACGCGTCGGCCGAAACGCTACTCCACCAGGGTGATGGCGAAGTGGTTGCCCGGGCCGTGGTCCACCGAACCGCTGCGGGCGAGTACCTGCTCGAGGTGACGACGAACGATGGCCTGTCGCTCGTGGATCCCGGTGTGCATGCAGACGATTGTCGAACGCTGGCCGAGTTGACGGCCCTCGCGGTCGCCTTGCATGCAGCGCCTTCGGCCACCGCCCCGGTCGATCCCGACCTGCGACCGGCCGAGGTCAAAACTGAACCCGAAGCCGAGTCGGATCCGACTCCAAGCGAAACCGAACCCGCCCCGACGGCCACCCCTTTGCCCCCCTCGCTACCGCAATCCGAGGTTTCGCCGGGTCCAGTCGAGGCCGAGCCGACGTGGAATGGATCGCTCGGAGTGCGTGGCTTCGTCGGTCGTGCGCAAGTCCCTGTTCTCGATGCAGGCATCGGCATCGCGCTCGCCGTGGGGGGTTCGCGATGGCGGACCACGCTGCAGCTCACTCGCGTATTCACCCGCTCGATGCCGATTCCAGGTACCTCGACCGCGCGCGCATCGTTGGCGAGCTGGAACACCGCTCTCGGTGTTTGCAGCGTGTTCGGCAGGATACGGCTCAAGGGCCTATTGTGTGCGGGGATCGAGCTCGGAGCCGTGGTCGCGCGAGCGCAAGGCGTGAGGAGTTCGCAGACCGCAACGGATCTGTGGGTCGCAGCGCTCGTGACCCCCGCGGTCGAATGGCGACCCGCGCCGTCGATCGGCGTGCAGTTGGCGCTTGAGCTCGTTGCAGCGGTTCGGCGGCCGAGCTTTCGGGTGCGGGATGAAGGTACCGGTGTGGCGTTGACGAACGCTGGCGGAGCACGCGCGATCCTCGGCTTGGCGTGGCATTTCACGGCTCCGCATCGCCGCCGTTGATCAACGAGCGAGGATGCGGAGACCTTGGTAGGAAGCGGGCAAGACTTGGATCCGACCCGACACAACCAGGATTTCGTCGGGTTCTACCGCGCTCACTTCGAGAGTGTCTGGCGAACGTTGCTGCGGCTTGGGGTGGATCGACTCGAGTGCGACGACGCGGCACAGGAGGTGTTCGTCACGGCCCATCGCCGCTGGTCGACGCTCCAGGATGCCGGCCTTCGTCGGGCATGGTTGTTCGGGATCGTGCGTCGCATCGCCTTCCGTTATCGCCGTACGCGTGATCGGTACGATCGGCGGATCGAAGCGTACGCGCGGCTCGATAGCACGGACGTCGATCTCGATCGCGAGCTCCACCGCCGCCAAGCCTGGGCTAACTTCCTCGCGTTTCTCGACACGCTCGATGACCAAAAGCGCGCTGCATTCGTGCTCGGTGAGTTCGAGGATCTGAGCCGTCCCGAGCTCGGGGTGGCGCTCGGGATCAATGCGAACACCGCGTATTCTCGATTGCAGGCGGCACGGCGGCGGTTCATTGCCCACTTCAGCGACGACGACGAGCGTTGCGTGCAAGCTCTGACGGCCGCGGTCGATCACGGTCGACCGCCCGCGCGCTCGCAGGACGGCAACCTCGCGGGCGTTCTACCGCTCTTGGGTCGTTCCACCGCCATGACCGGTCCGAGTACCGGCGCAATGACGTGGGCTTGGCTCGCGATGGGTTCGTTGGTGACGGTTGTCGCGGGAGCTCTGGCAAGCGTGGCCACGAAACCCGACGAGCATGAAGCTCGAATCGACCCAGCACCTCCCATTCAAGTCGTCGCTCTTTCCGCAAACGCTGCGAACGCGGCCATCTCCGTTGCATTGCGTTCGGGTCTCAGCAGTGATGAGACCCGCTCGATCATCCACGAGCCGAGGCCGACTCCGTCCCCTCGTGCGGTGCCGACCAGGACCGATGCTGCGCGGACGGACTCTCGACCAACCACAAACCTGGACGCCGAGTTGGCCCCGCTGTTGGCGGCTCGCCGCGCGATGGTCGAAGGGGACATCGCGCGAGCGCGCGCGCACCTCGATGAGCACCGTCATCGCTTCGGTGCACGAGCCGCGCTCGCGCGCGTTCGTACGGCCATCGAGAACGAATTGTCGGCAGAGTCCGGCGGGCGGTAGGTACCACGGAACCGTCCTCCGTGCTCCGTCCCTCGGGGTTTGGCGGTTCGACGGGCGGTGGCGACATTCTAGCCACGCGCGTGCGCAGGTGCCGGACCACCAACCCATCCGATGCCGAGGCGCGGCTTCACCTCACGCCTAAATCGGGCAGCTTTTGCGCACCATCGGTCATTTGGCCGAGGTCCGGCGATCGATGGTTGGCTACGTTCACAGCGAGGACCAACATGCTTGTGCTCGGGTTCAACGGTGGTTTCGAACCGGTGGCAAAAGAGCTGTATCCAGGGGTGCTCGTGCCGGGCGCGGACTGGGCACACGATTCGAGCGCGGTCTTGCTACGGGACAACCAGATCGTGGCGGCCATCGAGTCCGAGCGACTTGACCGCATCAAACATAGTCCGAAGGTTCCGTTCCGGGCGGCGTTCGAGTGCCTGCGGATGGCCGGTGTATCGCCGGGGGAGCTCGACGCGTTGGCCTGGAACGGCGTCGAGCGCATGCACGGACCCCCGCACCGGGCGAGCCACTTCTTGTCGTGGGTGTTCGGCCGCGTGTTCTTTCGTGATCCTCCGCCCCCCGATCGATGTCGCGTGATCGATCATCACCTCGCGCACGCGGCCAGCGCGTGGGGGTTCTCGGGCTTCGACGAACAGCTCACGCTGACGCTCGACTGGATCGGCGACGGCGTGAGTGGCATCGCAGGCGTGGCACGAGGCTCGCACTTCGAGAAGCTGCACACGTACGCCTTCCCGCACGAGAGCCTCGGTGTGTTCTACGGCTACGCCATCAACGCTCTCGGCTACGGTTCCGGCGAAGAATACAAGGTCATGGGGCTCGCTCCGTACGGCGATCCCGAGCGCTACCGAGGGGTGTTCGAGTCGACCTTCAAGCTACTCCCCGACGGCGGTTACTTCGTCGACGATGAGGCCGTCCGAACGATCGGATCGCGTTTGCCATCGCGGAAGCCCGGCGAGTCGTTCACGCAGGACCACATGGACGTCGCGGCGGCAATCCAGGCGTCGTACGAGCGCATGGCGATGCACACGATCGAGTACTGGGCGCGCCGCACCGGACAGAAGCAGCTCAGCTTGGCGGGCGGCTGTGCGCAGAACTCGAGCTTCAACGGAAGCCTCTTGCGTTCGGGATTGTTCGAGAACGTGTTCGTGCAACCGGCTGCCTATGACTCGGGCTGCGCCCTCGGTGCCGCACTCATCGCTTCGATCGAACGTGGCGAGGCAGCCAAACCGCCACGCTTGCGTGACGTTCGCTTCGGTCGCGCGCTGCCGAGCGGGCGCGCCCTCGAAGAAACCCTTGCGCGCTGGCATCGACTGGTGACCGTGATGCCCAGCGAAGACATCGCGGCCATCGCAGCCAGGCGGCTCGCAGCTGGTCAAGTCCTGGGCTGGGCCGAGGGCCGCTCCGAGTTCGGGGCACGTGCGCTGGGCGGGCGCAGCATCCTGGCGGACCCGCGACCGGCGGGGAACAAGGACCGGATCAACGCCATGATCAAGATGCGCGAGGCCTACCGTCCATTTGCGCCCTCGGTGCAGGCAGAGCACGTGCACGAGTACTTCGAGTCCGGACCCGACGACGTGTACCCGTTCATGACCTTCGTCGTACCCGTGCGGCCACGATACCGTGAGCTGTTGGGCGCGGTCACCCACGTCGACGGGACTGCGCGCATCCAGACCGTCGACCGCGAGACGAGCCGAGCCTACTGGGCACTCATCGAGGCTTTCCGCCGCGAGACCGGTCTGCCCATCGTGCTCAACACGTCGTTCAACAACAACCGCGAGCCGATCGTCGACACGGTCGAAGACGCGCTCGAGTGCTTCCTCACCACCGGTCTCGATGCACTGGTGGTGGGGCACTGCATGGTGGAGCGGCGCGGCTCCGTTGCAGCCGAGCTGCCCACGCTGACCGTGCAGCTTCCGGAGCACGTGCATGTCGACGGCGCGCGGCTTTGGAGCTCCGGCTGGCGCCTGTGGACCGGCCATCATCAGCGGGAAATTTCATCCGAGCTTTCGGCGGTGCTGGCCCACGCACATCAAACCCCGGTACAGCTCGCGAGCCTGTTCGAAATCCACCGCTGTCCGGGCGAGCTCACGGCCGAGATCCTGTCGCTGTGGAGCGAGCGTTGGATCCGTGTCCAGCCCGCACATCCACGTGGGTGAGGGCTTGGCCTGCTGTACCTTCCGGCGTCAAGCGCCCGGGGCGTAACAGCTCATGTGGGGGACGATCTCGCGAAACGACGTGCCGCGGAGACGGTCGAGCCGCTCGAGGTTCGTCCAGACTGTCTCGCGATGAAGCGCGAAGAGTGCATCGTCTGCGGCTCGCAGCGAGACGGCGACCACCGAGGCGTGATTTGGCGTGGGTCCGTAGCCCCGCTGCCATTCCGTTGCGAGCTCGTCCCACATCGACGCCGCACGCTCACGCTCTGCGTGCGGCAAGGTCGACGAGGATGCGGAGAGCGGCAGCTGAACCACCTGGAAGATCGCCTGCTGCGGGCGCTGGATCCAGTGTTCTTCCAGGGCCTCGCGCAGAAAGTCCGGCAAGTGAAACACATTGTAGACCGAGACCGTGACCGCGAGATGATAGGAGAGACGCCCGTTCCGGGAGGCGTCGCGGATCCGCAGTAGGTTCGAGACGAATCGGTTCGTGCGGAAGCCGGTGCGTACGTACTCGCCGACTTCGCGGATGCCATCGACCGAGAGCCCTAGATGGACCTTCTTGAACGGCTTCCAGATCTCGAGGAGATCACGTCCACGATGATCCAGCTTCGAGAGGTTCGTGTTGTAGGAGAGCTCGATCTCGCTCGCTCGATGGACGAACGTTTCCAGCATCGCGAAATGTTCGTCCATCATGAGCGGCTCGCCACCCGCCGCATAGATCGAGACGACCTGACCGAGGTGTGGCGCGAGTTTGGCCAGCGCCTGACCGCCGGCGTTGAAGGTCAGCACGGGCTCAGTCCCCCACAGCAAGTAACGCCGGGCACTCTGCTCTGGAGAAAGGTCTCGACCATCGTCGATCTCCTGCGCGATCCGTTCGGCGTCCTCGAACCACGCCGACGACGATCGATGAAAGCAGGTGCGGCATTTGAAATTGCAGAGATTCGACCACCGAATATCGATCGATCGTGGCACGATATTGTGCTCGAGGATCTCACCGTCATCTTCGGTGATCCTCCGCGCGTCTCCGATCATCTTCGCCACCGGATCGCTCGCCCCATCGCGCGACTGGTGCTGCAAGGTCGAGCGGATCGCCATGACTCGTCCGGAGCTCTCTCTGCGGTGCTCCCGATCCCAACATTGGATGCACGCGACGTCGCGTCGTCCATCGAGCATGTTGAGGCGAACCCGCCGCATGACCTCGTTGTTGAACGCGACCGGGAGCGGATGATCCGCGAGCGACGGCGTCTGGTCCGGGACCCGAGCGATGCAGCACGGCGTCACCAAGCCATCCGCCTCGACATGGAGATGCCAAAACGGCTGTGGGCAGAACGAGTCGCGGACCACACGAGGGAGCAGGCCTTGGTCGACACACCAACCTTCGACACCGTAGCGGCCCTGCAGCCTCCGTAGGCCAAGCTTGTCGCCGATCGGCGAGGTGGCTCCGCCGAAGACGGCGGCCGCAGCGAGCCGCGTCGAGTCCGCGTGTGCGTCACCGACTGCCAAGATGACGTCCGAAGCACCGAGACCTGCGACCTTACGCGCGTCCTCGATCCGTTCTCGAACGACGCTCGCGTCGACCGAGCGCTCGTGATGGAAGAAGAGCGCGACGAACTGCATGGACAGGAACGGTTTGAGCTCGACGAAGACTTCGAGGACGTCGGTCGGGATACCGTAGTCCGGGGAAACCAGGAGCCAGAGTGGACGGACCGCTCGCGCCTGGTCGGCTTCCTCGTCATGGCCCCACCGGTGTCCGGCCTCCGCCATCCAAACCTGCGGCTCGGGATGTAGACTGGTGACTCCCTTCATCGCCTGCAGATCTCCGGTGGGGTCATTCCGTCGGGTCTTCGAGCGGCTAGTAGAACGAGCCGCTGACCGTCACCATGGGGGTGCCTTCGGAAACCGTCCCACTCACGTTGACGGGGCCGACCGGGATCGACGTCGGGAAGTTGAGACCTCCACCCGAAGTCGTCTGGGGTGGAACCTCCGCAAAATAGTCCGGTCGAGTGGCGATATCCCAAAGATAGTCGGATGGTACATTGATGTTGATGCCCGATCCGCCATAGACCGCGATCAGTTCATCGAGACTCAGTTCTTTCATCGGTGTTGCCTTTTGTCGTAGTTCGGGACAATCCATTTGCCCCGAACTGCTTTGGTGTCCGAATGTGTGAGTTTTGTTTCGGGCCTAGGAACCGTCGACCGTCTGGTTCGTGCATATTTCGGTTGGACGACGGAAAGTTAGTACTAGGCGCGATGGACTCTTACGCGATGGACGACGTCAGCAAATCGGCCGACGTCTCGATCGCATTGCTTGTACTGAGGCGAACACGGGCCGCGGCAAGTCGTTCATTGACCTCGGCGTTGCTCCGTAACTCGTCCACTGTGCGAGCGAGCGAATGGCCGTTGAGATCGGACCGTGGCAGGGTTGCGCCCAAGGCCAACTTCGCGACGCGATACGCATTGTCGGGTTGATCGTACGCAAGCGGAGAAATGACCTGTGGGACTCCGGCCTCGAGCGCCCGCGCGGTGGTGCCGATGCCACCGTGATGCACGAGCGCTGCCGCGCGACGGAGCACGATCTCGAGATCGATGTACGGGAAAGCTCGAACCTTTGAGCCATAGTGACTCGGCTCGGTCGATGCGTACGGGCTGAGCACGACACCGGGCATCGCGAGTTCCTCGCAGCACGCCCGCGCATGCGCCACGAATCCATCGATGTCGGACACGCCAGTACCTGGCGTGAACACGATCGGGAAACCCTCACGATCGACGAAGTCTACGAGCGTCTGAGGGGCATGATAGGGAGAGCGTGGGAGCGGAAAATCGGTCAGCACGAGTGGGGCGGGCCAGTCGGTCGGATGTCCGCTATACCATTCGGGAAAGAGCGCAAGTCGGAAGCGGACGAACCGTTCACAATCTTGCATCGACGCGAGCTTGGCCAGCCCCCAAGCACTGCGAAACGCATTGATCCCGTCGAGCACGAACTCATTCGTATCGATGTCGCGGTAGAGCCGCGGCAGCGCATAGTTGCGAAAGGTGTGGCCGAAGGGACCGTCGGCAGCTCGAATGAATGGCCACGACGGGGCGGACATCGATCGGAGTTTGAACGGCGCAAGGTAGAGCCGGCAAAGCGGTAGATCGTACAGCTCGCACATCGCCGTCGAAGGTGAGAAATTGTCCGAATTGACGACCCACGTTCGATTCCGATCGAATCGCTTCCGGTCGAAAAACGCTCGCACGCGCGCGTACGAGGGAAAGAGATACGTACCGAAGTTGTGCTTGATGTCGATGACCTCGTTCGACTGATGCGGTGCGACCGCAACGAAGTCGATCCCCAACCTCCGCGCCTGTTCGGCGAACGGGGCATTCCCGAGCATGTGACATTCGTGTCCACGGGCGACGAGCGCGGCCGCCAGACTCAGTACGGGTAACGCGTCGCCCGTGGTTCCCGTGATATTGAGGATGAACACTTTTGCTCCACGATCCATGCTCGACCTCCGGTCGGATGATTCACGACTCACAAAGCAACTGTCGCTCCAAACGATCGGAGACCGGACTCACGTGGCTCCGGAGCGTGCGGACCGGACACTCGCCGATTCACGTCAGAATCGCTGCAAGCTCCGGAAATGCCGCAGAGGAGTCTTCTCCACGCATGCCGTCGAGCTTGCGACTGTAGTTCCGTAGTTGCGGCACCAAGTCCGAACGATCGGCTTCCCACATGAATCGGACGACCCCTTCGAAGTGTTGGGCGACCGCAAGAATGTCGTCCGCTCTCGTGCTGTTTTCATCCGCCAGTGACCGCAGCCATTCCACGTGACGGACGATCTCGGTGTCGGCTCGGCGTTTGATTTCGGCCGGCAACACTTGTGTGCTCAGATGACTGGGTGAATGTAGAAGATTGACTTCGAAATCCTCCGCCGGAATGAATCCGATATCGATCAATTCGCGATGAAACCCCGCCACGGAGCACACGTTCATGGCGCTGACCGTGCAATGGACCGAGACTCGAACCCCTGGACACTCTTCGCGATAGCGTTCCCGCGTTGCAAGGACTTGTTCCCAAGATTGCCCGTGGCGCATCACATCACCGCGAAGCCCCGACGCGTCGAGGCTCGCCGATACGTGAACATCATGAAAGTCGCGCCACAATTCCGTCACACGCGTACCGCGGTATTCGGTCACCGAAAAGTTCGTGTTGTAGTGGATCGCCACGTCCATTTTTCCGCGCGCACGAAGTGCCAGCAAGATCGCATAGTGTTCATCGGCTAGCAGCGGCTCGCCACCCACGAACTCGATCTTCTCAACGTCCTCGATGAACCCGTCGAACGCCGTCCAAAATTCGTCGGTGGTATCGAAGGCGCGGAGGACCGCGCTCGGACCCTCGGTCAGGCCGACCAGTTCGACCCAATCGTTGAACCACCTCGAGCTTTGAGCATGGCCGCAACTACGGCACTTGAAATTGCAGATGTTCGAGAAATGAATGTTGTAGTCGACGGGACGCGACAACGTCGAATAGCCACGCGCGTCCGTATGCTCGAGAAGTGCCGGAGCGCGCTCGGCAAAATGATGGTTGGCCATTTGCCGCATGCTCCGCGCACCGGCCCGTTCGTCGGTGTAGCAGCGTTCGCACCCCGCCACCGGAGCCCCCGACTTGTGTGCCCGTCGCAGCATTCGGGCAGGCATGCCATTCCAAATCTCGACCAGCGTATGATGACGAAGATTCCCGAGACGAACGGGTGAAACACAACACGCTTTCACCTCGCCCTTGGTCGTCACGTGGCAATGAACCCATGGCAGGATACAAAACGACGTCCCCGCCATCAGGTCTCGTGCCGAGTGGGACATGGCGCGACTCCTTCGTGGGTCATTCCGTGGTTAGGGCGGCCGTATAATGCCGTCGCGCGCATTTTCTCGGCGAGAATCGCTAAAAATCGACCGAGAGGCTCGATCATTTGTACGCGACTACGCAGAAAATGTTGGATCGGATCGGTGCGCAACGCGGACTCTACGGCCCCCATTTCGTCCCCGAGCAAACGCGCGAACAAGGCCGCGTGGAGATCACGATACTCCGCCCGAAAACTCTCCAACCGCTCTCTCGCGTCCGCAAATTCGGCCTCGACCGCAGGGTCATCGATGTCGTCGGGGACATGCATGGAACGACGAATACTCCGCAAGATGCCATCGACCATCGCTTCGAACTCGCGACCCGTACCAGCCAAGTCTGCAATACGTCTTGCGATGTCGTCGCTCGTAGCGGAAGTCTTCATTCGTCTATCGGCCTTCTCCACCGCTTAGACTCTTTGCGCTCGCGGAATGTTTCATCATCATGCGACCCTCGAGCTTCCACGGGCTATTTTCGTACGAGGGAGCGCTTCTGTTTGTAAGCATGGCGAATCAATGCAAGATTATCGTCAGTGACGCGATTGACGGCAAAATAGTTCAGCCCTTTCAAGAATGCGTCGCCCGCCAGGAACTTGATGCTGTCCGTCAGGTCGTTCGATCCTTCCATGATCGCGGCGACGTGACGGGTCGTGTCGTCGGAGAGCGGTTGGGACAATGACCGCACGGTCTCGAAATGAGCTCCGTTCCAAGTGTTCTGCTCATGGATCTCATAGATGTAGAGCCAAGGCGCGACCATCGGTATGACTCGACGCTCCCGGAGCAGCGCATTGAGAAAGAAGCTGTCCTCCATGCGAGAAAGATTGGGATAACGGATCCCGGCATCGAAGGCTTCCCTCGCGCAGAGCAAAGAACCCTCCCACAGCCGAAAGTTCGACAAATAGGCTCGGCGTGTCGTTCGATCGAACACGAGCCAGTGCGTCAAGGCGACCGCGTCTTGCCGATTCCGCTGCAAGTGGTCGAGTTGCTCGCTCAAACGCTGTGGATGCGACCAATCGTCGTCATCCCACTGGCAAAAGTACTCACCGCTGCCGCGTCGAATACCCTCGTTGCGCAAAGCGCCCAGTGTTCGTTTGGGTTCCGTGGAGATCGGGTGAGGAATGATCCTTCGGTCCGTTGCGAACTGGTCGAGGACGTCCGGTGTGGCAGCGTCGTCGGTCTCGTAGGCGACCACGAGCTCGCGGGCCTCGTGCGTTTGTGCAAGAAATGAAGCGATGGTCCGTCGAAGCAGATTCGGGCGCGCTCGGGTGACGCATACGCACGTGATTTTGCGCTCCTTCGACGTCAGGATTTCAATCATTGGTTTCGCCTACGTTGTCCTCACGAATATGAAGCGCGGCATGACGCATTCGTCGAGCGAGCATACCGATGAACGCTCGGAGTTGGGACTGCATGGCGACTCGGCTCTTGAAATAGCGTTGAATCACATCGTGCTGGAGGAGATTCCGAAGATCCGGCAAGAATTCTCGTCCGAAATGCTGCGCCAGCAAAGCAGCGTGCAGATCGCGAAACTCCGAACGATACACATCCAGTCGGTTGCGGGCGGCCTGGAACTCGTCCTCGATGCCATCATCGACCAAGCCCTCCGCGCCGGGTTCCACGACACCAATCGCTGTGCGAATCCCGTGAACGATGGAGTTGGCAAGGCTGTCGAAGTCCGAGCCGATGTCCGCGAGTTCCACGATTTGCCTCGCCAAGTCGTCGCTGTGCGTGGTGTCCCCTCGGCCCGACATATCGATCTTGGTTTCGGTGGAAGCCCCCGTTGGACCGAGGATTCGCGGATCCTCCGATGCATGGGTTTCCGTCCTGGACGGCGTGACCGCGGACTTCCACATGTCGGGGAGAACAGCGTGAAGAACGTAACCATCACCGATCCTACTGTTTCCGCGTGGCTCGAGGCCGGCCCAACGTAGGGTCTGCGACAATTCGCCAAACGAAGACCAGCCCCAACCAGTGAATCCACGGTAGCGGTGTTCCGGTCCGCGTCGGGTTCCGACGACCAACGTCACATTGCGAGCGACACGACCCATCTCGCGAAACACGGCCATTTGCACGTCGCGTGGGAAGAGACGATACAGATCTCCCAACACGGCTTGGTCGAACGTGTTCGTGGCGTACGGGAGCGAAACCCCGAGGAAACAACGAACCTCGGCGTCTGGGAATCGATCACGCAGTCGCTGGGCTTCGCCTTCTTCGTGGGCCAACACGACGTCCGAGGCAACGCCATCCAGTTCGGAAGACCGAACGCCCGCCACGAGTCGACGCTCGACGCTCCCGAGCCGAATTTCGTCGTTCGTGAACCTGCAACGAGCTGCAAGCGCCGGAAGGACCAATCGATTGAGGCGAGCCGCAAAGATGTTGACCGAGATCCCGTCGCGCCAAAGCGTAAATAATTCGGTGTCTCGAGTTGCGTATTTTGCATGGACAAGGGCAGCGTTGCTGTTGTGGCTCCGCGCCTCGTTGGACTCGCGGTCGTGCGGCAAATGCACCGCAAATACGTCGTCCCGCCACGAGATCTTCAAGCCGCGCCGGGCGAGGCGAAACGCGAGGTCGATGTCTTCTGCACCCCAACCGCGAAAGTCGACGTCGAATGGCTCGTCGCGGACGTCTGCCATGGGGGCACTGAGCGCACAGGTCCACGCGAGCGTCCAGGGCGCGGGCAACAGATCGGGGCGGTCCCAGCTTCGCATGTGAAGCTCCCGCAAGTCGCGGTACGCCCAGTGCGCCTCGAGTGCTGACACGTTGTGCAGGAGTTCGAAAGGCTCGACAGGCTTTGCGCTGGGTCCGGCGAACAACCCCAAGGTTTTGTACGCGACGCAGTGGTCGGGTCTGGCGTCGAGTACAGCCCCGAGAAACCCAGGCCCGAGCAGAACTCCAGAGTCGACGAACAACACGCGATCTCCGCTCGATGCTCGAATACCGACATTGCGGGCCGACGAGCGTCCCGAATCTGCATCTCTCGCACGAAAGACATACTGCAAACATGGAAGGTCGGGTGCGTGGCGATCCAAGATGGCTTTCGTTCCGTCACTCGAGCCGTCGTCCGACACGACGACCTCGACTTGTCGCAAATCGACCTCTTGCCGTGCGATGGTTCGTAGCGTTGCGACCGTACGAGTCGCCGAGTTGTAGGTCGGGATCACGATGGAGAGACGCATGACGGAACTCTTGACTTACCCTATCGACATAGTAAACGTAGCTCATACATCGCGAACGTGCCAAGGTTTCATATTGGGTTCGCACAATCGGAGGATACAGCAGTGTTCGTGTTGACCGGACTCGGATCCCTTGGCGATGTTCTCCCATTGCTAGCCTTAGCGGAGGCATTGCTTACCCGCGGACATCGTTGTTGCGTGCTCTCGAGCACGTCATTCGAAGCACTCGCGCGAGCTCGGGGCATTCCGTTCGTTACGGTCGCGCCGGGTACAGAGGAGAATCGTCTCGATATCAAGAGTATCTTTGCGCAGGCTCATTTCCCATCCTACGAGCCAACCCGGGAGTTCTTCGAGGCTCATGTCCTGGATCAGGCGCCGGCGGTGGTCGTCAACCTGGAGAACATTTCTCCTTCCAACGTCCTCGCGGAGCGGTACGGCATCCCGGTCTGTCGGATCTATCTCGCCCCGTACTGGATCCGCTCGAACATGCTTCTACCATGGCCATTCCGAATGGGCACAGAGGGTCCGTTCGGACGTGCCTATCTCCGTTACACCTTTCCCGCCCAAATTCGGGCGCGAGATGAAGATCCTTGGACCATCGGTCAGGTCAATGGCTTCCGTAGGCTTTGGGGCGTTCGCCCAGTCCGTTCCACGCGCGACGCCGAGGATGGAATCGTTGCCCGCATTGCCTTTTTTCCTGAATGGTTTTGCGAGCGTGCACCGGATTGGCCTGCGGTCGAGTGTGTCGGTTTTCCACTTCCGCCGTCGAGAGCTTCGCTCCCGACAGAGATCGCAACGTTTCTTGCGAGCACGGGCGAACGACCGGCAATTTTCACGCCAGGTACCGCAATCGGCGACGCCACCGAGTTTTTCGCTCGTGCACGAGCCTGCTGCGAAGCACTCGGGAGACCAGGGTTGTTGTTGAGCCGACACGCGAATCTCGAACCTCATGCATACGGCGAACGAATGATGGCTTGGCCATTCATCGATCTGGATCTCGTGCTGCCGCATGCCGCATTGCTCATCCATCACGGTGGTATCGGTACGACCGCGCGGGCGTTAGCTGCCGGTGTTCCGCAAATCATTCGTCCTGAGATCTATGATCAGTTCGACAACGCGCAGCGTGTATGTGCACTCGGGGTCGGCGCTCGCATCGATGCACGCGAGGGTGCACGGTCGATGACCCAGCGCGCGCGAGAGATGCTCGGGGACGAGACCATGGCCACCACGTTGAAGGCGGTCCGCGTTCGCTGCGCCGAGGCTCAGGCGATGGAACGGTGCGTTGACACGCTCGAAGCGATTCACAGTACGGTTCGGGCATCGTGAAAACGTTTTCCGTGCGGGTCAGGTCGACCACGACACTGAGGGGTAGCGCACCGCCGCACGCCGCCATCGGTAATCCTGCCGATGCATGCAATTTCATTTCACGGAGGCCTGACCCGCGGCGCGGACGACTACCTGGCCAAGCCGTTCACGCGCGCGATCTGTTTGGCCGTGTCGCTGCAACCCAGACGTCGGAAACATGACGCTACGTTGTCCCGACGAGATGAAACAAAATCGAGCCCCGCAGGGTCATATTTCTAGAAAGGGCTACGGGTGTCTCTGAATCAGCCCTTCTCCGGAGAGGATATCGCGCAATGAAAGAGCTGTCACTGGATGAACTGATCGACATCTATGGTGAAAGTTCGAATTGTCCAGCGGGTCCCATCGGCAGGGCACCACCCCGCAAGCTGGATGGGACCGAATCTCGGGGCCATCATCGGATCCATCGATCCATCGCAGTGAAGCTTCGAAGGGTCCCCTCCTCACCGTGAGTGGAGACTTCGGCTTCCACAACCGCGACCCCGATGGTCTCGACCGCACGCGTAGTTGCTCGTGGTCGTCAACGTGCCGTGCGATGCGTCATCATCCATTCGCGGCGGGAAGCTTCGCGGATCGAGCGTCTGGCTCTTCTGCGACCATTGTCTCGGAAAACGTGACACTGTGCAGATGGCTCGTGCGCCGCAAATGAATCGCAATGCCTTCGCCCGCGGGTACGTGGCGTTCGAGGCTGAGGCCCGCCCATCTGGCCGTCTCGGTGAGATCTTCGAGCGAGGACCACCCCCAGCCGGCGATGTGCCGGCACCCGTGTTCGAGACCTGGACGAATGCCCACGACCACGGTCACGAGCGCCGCCACTCGACTCATTTCGCGCAATATGGACGTCTGGATGTCACGGGGAAGAGCGCGCAACACATCCCCGAGCACCACCTGTTCGAACGCGTGGTCGGCAAACGGTAGCACGACACCAAGCAGACACAGCACATTCGCATCCGGCCACCAGCTTTGCATCTGCTTCGCCAGTGCCGGCTGGTGGGCGAGCACGGTGGTCGGATGCAAGGCTCGAAGTTGAGGCGACCAACGAATTCCGGCAAAGAGAATCTTGTCGCGACTCGCCGCGAGGACGACCTCTTCGGTAAAGTCGCAACGCGGAATGAACGCTTCGAGCCACAAGCGATCGAGACGCGCAGCGAACAGATTTACTTTGAAACCGTCGTGCCACAGCGCGAAGAGTTCCGATTCTCGCGTGCATAGCTTGCGATGCAGCAACGCGGCGTTGACGGAGTGCGACCGCAACTGGTCGCGTTCCCGAGAATGCGGATAGTGCACGGCCACGACGTCGGTGCGCCATGCGAAGTCGAGACCCCGCTGGTCGAGACGAGCCGCAAAATCGACATCCTCTGCCCCCCACCCCGAGAATTCGGTATCGAAGCGAACGGCCACGGCATCGTTCCGCGGCACACTCAATGCGCAGGTCCAAGCCAGTAACCACGGTGCAGGAATGAACGAGGGATCCTGCGTCCAGGCGACAAAAAACCGATCGCGCGGATCGAGCGTGGCAACATGTTCGCGCATTCGCGGAATGTTCGCCAAAATGGTGGCAGAGTCGGGAAGCGGGTCCATCGGACCCGCAAAGAGACCCAAGGTGAGGTAATTGACGTATGCTGATTCCGGCCCGGAACACGCGGCCTCGAGCAACCCGGGACCCGGCAGCACCCCGGCATCCATGAACAACAAGATCCGCCCGCGTGCGGCCTCGATGCCGAGATTACGCGCATGGGAACGTCCGGACGCGGGCGTGCGTGGGGAGAACAGATACTGCAGGTGGGGCAAGGACGGCGAATGGCTGGCCACGACATCGCGCGTGTCGTCATTCGACCCGTCGTCGACGACGACGACTTCGATGTTGGACAAGCCCTTCTCGTGCTCCGCGATGACGCTCAAGGTCGGACTGAGCCGGTCCGCGGAGTTATAACTTGGGATGACGACGGATAGTTCAATCACACGATCCCTCGCAGTCGCGATGCACCGATGCGTGGTATTGGACACCGCTGAGCACAACAAGGTTTCGGAAGCGCGGAGCGTGGCGGATAGATTGAAACATTGCAGGGGGAATTTCGCTCGAAGGTAAGTGGAGTGTTGACGTCTCGCCACGTTTTACGTCGGTACACGCGCCGCGGGAACGCCGAACCGAAGCAGCCTCGGTGAAGACGCAGGGTTCGACGACGATGAAAGGGGCAACGAGCTTACAACCCGAGCTACACGTTTGGATGGCCGAGGCCGGGCATCCATGGGCATACGACGTGCTGCAAACCTATTTTCGGGTGGTGGCATATCGGCACGGACGGCAATTGCTCGATCACCTCAGCCAGTTTCATCCGCCCCACGTCGTGATCCTCGGGCGCCCGGTCGATATGCCCGCATGCGAGATACTCACGCAGCTCCGTGCGCTCGAGCATCGTTCCCCGCGAGTTCTGCTGTTCCCGCACGCGGACGTCTCGCAGGACTTGGAGGGAACCTATTATCGGATCCCCGAGCAGCTCGGCGCACCCGAGATCTGTCGACTGGTCTGGGCAGCGGCACGTTCGGCCAAGAAACGCCAAGACCCGTTGACGAACGATCAAGCCGCCCTGATGCGGCAAGCCTTCGATGCCGGACGAAGGCTGGCAATGGCGACCAAGGCGGCCTGCGCAGCGCGAACGATCGAGGAACAGGTCACGGAGTTCGTGGGCGCGGATCGAGTTCGATGCCTATTCTTCGACGGTGGCGCAGGCACGCTTTGGCGACCTCACGATGATGCCGAGTTCCGTCCGCCACGAGGTCTCACGGGGTATGCCGCCGCAGCGCTCGATATCGTGGCCATTTCGGCTCCCATCCGTGATGGGAGATACTGTGCTCAAATCGACGATCCGGGCGGAAATGGCCGCGAGCACCTGCTGGTCGTGCCCATCTTCGACAACAACAGCGACTGCCATGCCGCGTACGTTGCGGTGCGTGAATCCTATCGCCCTCCGTTTGGCGAGCGGGAACACCTGGCAGCTGTCCAATTGGCGCAAGTGTTCGCGCCGCACCTTGCCCAACTGTCGCTCAAGACGCTGGTCGACGAGCGCGCGCGTAGCGTACTCGCAACGCAGCTCGGCGGTACGTCCATTTATCGCGAGCAAGCGGTCGAAGCCTATGGTGAGGGGGACAGCGAAGGGCAGGTCATCCGGATCTCCCCACGATGGATGGATCGGATCTTCTGGGTCTTGTTGTTCTCGATCGTAGGTGCGTTTGCTTTTGCGGCCTTGGTCGATGTCCCGACCTATAGCGAAGGCCCGGCAGTCGTCCAGTTGGGCAAAGACGTCGAAGTCGCCGCTGCGACCTCGGGTCATTTGACCCGAATGCTCGTCGAGCCCGGAGCAACGGTCCGAGCAGGCGATCCACTCATGTATCTGTTCGATGCGGCCGACATTGCCGAATACGATCGCATCGCATTCGAATGGTCAGCCGCACTTCGTGCCTACCTAATGAGCAACGACTCCACACGGACGACCGCATTGCTCGAAGCCACGAGCCGTCTCGACGCTGCCCGCAATGCGATCGAGCGCAAGGTCGTTGCATCGCCACGCGACGGCGTGATCGGGGCCCCACGGGTTCGCCTCGGTCAGGTCGTCGAGGCGGGTCAAGTGCTGCTCGCAGTGGTGCCGGCATCGGCCGCTGGGCGGGTCGTCGTAGCGCTTCCGGGTCATGATCACGCTCGGCTCGAGGTCGGCCAACGATTGCGTCTCGAACTCGACGGCTACAAACAGACCTATCTCGATCTCACGGTCGCTTCGGTCGGGGAGAGCGTGCTCAGTCCTGGCGAAGCGCAGCGGTTCTTGGGGCCGGCCGCCGAATCGATGCAGATCTCCGATACGGTGGCGATCGTGACCGCTGTACTACCGGCGGACGAATTCGAACACCGTGGCGACATCTTTCCCTATTCGCACGGCATGAGAGCTCAGTCGGCGGTCCGCGTGTCGTCAGAGACATTGCTCGCCATGATCCTCCCGGATCTCGGAGATGAGCAATGACCGAATTTCTCGCCGAGACCCACCGTATCGTGTCGCGGTTTCCGGAGCTGCGCCGGCTCGATTGGCGGGTTCGACAACATCGCGTCCCGGTGGTCCAGCAGCTCGAACGGGCCGATTGTGCAGCGGCTTGTCTCACGATGGTGCTCCGTTTACTTGGCCGCCACGTGCATCTCGATGACATTCGGCGAGAGATCGGTGGATCGGGCAATGGCGAGAGTTTGGCGTCGGTCATGCGCGCCGCCGAGCGGCTCAACCTGCGGGGACGCGCGTTCAGCCTGGATCTCGAGGATCTTCAGTACTTGAAATGCGGGTCCATCCTCCATTGGGAGTTCAACCATTTCGTCGTGTTCGAACGGCTGCACCACGGACACGTGACAATTGTCGACCCGGCGCTCGGTCGGCGCACGGTTTCGCTCGAACGGTTCGGCCGGTCGTTCACGGGCGTAGCGGCCGAGTTCGAACCCTCTGCGCGATTCGAGCGGCGTGCTCGCTCCGATCGCCCTTTGCTCAAGTACATGGGCGCACTGTTCAAACAGGGGGGCACGCTCGGGCGCGTGGTCTTGGCCTCGTTGATGCTACGCGCGCTCGGGCTCGTCGCTCCATTCATGACGGCGGTGATCATCGATACCGCGATCCCACGCGCAGACGATCGATTGCTCTGGGTCATTGCGGCAGGCATGGCTGCGATCGCACTAGCCCAGCTATTCACCGGGCTCGTTCGCTCTCACTTGTTGCTTCAGCTTCGTACGAACCTCGATACCCGCTTCACGCTCGGCTTCATCGACTATCTGATCGCGCTCCCCCTCACCTTCTTTCAACGCCGCACGACCGGTGATCTCATGATGCGCGTCGCGAGCAACGCGATGATTCGTGAGACCGTCACATCCGGTGCCATGTCGGCGGTACTCGACGGACTGATGGTCTTCATCTACCTCGGGCTCATGTTCTACATGAATCCGAACTTCGCGACCCTCGTCCTGGGCCTCGGCATGCTCAACGCGATCGTCTTCGTCATCGCACGATCGCGCTATCGCGAACTCATGGCCGGCGGATTGGAAGCTCAGAGCAAGCAGCAGGGGTACCTCGTGCAGATGCTCGCCGGAATGGAGACGCTCAAGAGCAATGGCCTCGAAGGGCGCTCGGTCGAAAAGTGGTCGAACCTATGGATCGACGAATTGAATCTCGGCATCGAGCGCGGACGGGTCGCGGCGCGGGTCGACGCAATTCAGTCCGTATTGGCCGCGACGGTCCCGCTCACGATCCTACTTTACGGTGCACACACCGTGATGAGTGGGACACAGACGCTCGGAACCATGCTTGCGTTCAACGTGCTCGCGAGCAGTTTTCTTGGCCCGCTCGGAGCGTTGGCGAGCACTGCATTGCAGTTCCAGTTGATGGGGGGCTACATCGATCGGATCGAAGACGTGTTTCGCACTGCGCCCGAACAGGTCGGTCAACGCCCGCTCCCACCGAAACTCACCGGCCGAATCAAGCTCGAGGATGTTTCGTTTCGATACGTGGAGGGAGGCCCATTCATCGTGCGTGATCTCAATGTCGAGGTTGCCCCCGGATTGGCTGTTGCTCTCGTCGGTCGCTCGGGCTCGGGCAAATCGACACTCGCCAAGCTCTTGCTCGGATTGAATGATCCGGCGTCGGGTCGGGTCTCCTATGATGGAGTTTCGATCCGAGAAGTCGATTGTCGGTCGTTGCGGCAACAACTCGGGATCGTTTCACAGCATCCGTACATCTTCGGTGCCACGATCTACGACAACATCTGCATGACGGCTCCGGGTGCATCGCTCGATGCCGTCACGCGGGCCGCGAGGCTCGCTTGCATCGACCGCGACATTCAAGCGATGCCGCTGCAGTATCAAACACCTCTCGCCGAAGGTGGGGGCTCGCTGTCCGGAGGACAACGTCAACGGATCGCGCTCGCTCGGGCGCTCCTCCACCGTCCACCCATCCTCTTGCTCGACGAGGCCACGAGTGCACTCGATGCTCGAACCGAAGCCGAACTCATGGCCAATTTGAGCCGGCTACGTTGCACCCGGATCATCATTGCTCACCGGCTCAGCACGATCATGAATGCGGACATGATCCTGGTGCTCGAGGAAGGGCGTATTGTCGAGGTCGGCACCCATCGCGAACTGCTCGGTCGTCGCGGTGTGTATGCATCTCTCGTGGCCGCACAAGGAGGACAGTCGGTTGAGAGCATGGTCTAGAATGGCCGTGAGCCTGTGGATCGGCTGCGTGGGTTGCGAGCCTGAGGCCAGCGATGGGGGCTCCGTGAGGAGCGAGCCTGCGACGCTCGGGTCGAGCGTCGCCTCGCTCCCGTGGTCCGAGCACGATCCGCATGTGTGCGCCGTGGTTCCGGGTGAAACGATCAACATCCACGCGACGACCGGAGGTCGGGTCCTCGAAGTGCTGGTCGACGTTGGCGACGCAGTGGCGCTGGATGACTCGCTGCTGATGTTCGATGACCGCACGTTGGGCGACGATGTGACCGTCGCCAAGACCCGCGTACAGGAAGCGAGAGCGGCCCTTGCGGCCAAGCAGCTCGAGGCCGCAAGGGCCGAGGTCACACGCACGCGAGCCGCGAATCTGGTGAAGGTCGGGGCAGCCCCTCAAGAGGAGCTCGAGGACGCCATAGCGGCAGCCGAACTGGCGCGGCGGAACGAAGCGGGAGTGCGAGCGACGGTCGCATCGCGCGGAGCCGAACTCATGCATGTCGAACGGGTGGCGGCGGATGCCGTCGTGCGTGCCCCCGGACCGGGTGTCGTTGCATCGCGCCTCGTCGAACCGGGCAGCGCGATCGCAACGGGAGCCTTGCTTCTGCGCATCCTGACGACCGACGCGGTGAAGGTACGGTGTGCGGTGCCAGCCAGCAAAGCCGCAAACTTACGGGTTCGACACACCGTCGACATTCGGATCGGTGAGGAGGAATTCGTGCACGCCGTCGTCACGCACATCGCCCCGGAGGTCGACGCCGTCTCGCAACTCGTCATCGTCGAATCGTCGTTGCCCGCATCCACGAACGCCATGCCCGGAACCGCCGCTTGGATGCGAGCAGGCTGATCTACCCTGAAGTCCGTTCAGTCGTTCCCATCGAACCGACACGAATGCATGAACGTCGACAGATATCATGAGCCGAACACGCGACATCTTCGTCTTCGAAGCCGTAGGGACACGAGGTGACATCGCCCCGCTCATTGCGGTGGGTGCGGAGCTGGTCCGGCGCGGTCACACGTGTTATCTCCTCGGACCGTCAGCATTCGCGAGGGAAGCCACCGAACAGGGGCTCCATTTCCACACGACGACCACGCGCAATACCGCATTTGTCGGCGCACATTCAGAAATCACATTCTCCGACTTCTATTTTCCCGCGTTCGAGTCCGTCACGAGATTCTTCGCTCATCATCACGACGATTTGTTCAGGCCACACCGGAGGGTCATCGTCTGCAATATCGAACGGACTGCGACATCCAATCTGATGTGCGAGCGCTACGGTATCGCCGGGGCTCGAATGCATCTGACGCCCTACAAACTACGCTCGCTCGTTTCTCCCCCGATGCCATTTCGGATGCGGTTCCCTGCACACGCCGATGGGCGCCCGAATGCAGAACTTGCAGCCTATTTCTCGGCCTGCGACCACCACGCGGGACTCGTCCACTACATCAATGAACGGCGCCGTGAGCTGAACCTCCACGATATCGATACCGCTTGGGCACCCGAGCCTCATATCGGACTCGAGCTCGGATTGTTTCCGCGTTGGTTCGCCTCCCCTCCGCCCGATTGGCCCCAACGCCTCAAACTCGTCGGGTTCCCACTGCCAGCCCCGTATGCCGGACTCTCCCCTACGATCATCGACTTCATCGCGAGGCATGGTGCGCCCATCGTCTTCACCCCTGGCTCGGGAAATACCGATGTACGACCGTATCTCGATGCTGCCCGGAGCTGTTCCGAAGCAAACGGCATTGCGGTCGTGTTTCTGAGTCCATACGTCGATCGCAAGGCCAGCGTCGGCGACCGGGTCTTGATCGTCGACTTCGCGGAGATGCGACCTCTGCTCCGTCGCGCCAAACTACTGGTGCACCAAGGCGGCATCGGAACGATCGCCCGCGCACTCGAAAGCGGAACGCCCCAGTTGCTGCGACCGCTCTACTTCGACCAGCCGGACAATGCCGATCGCGTCCAACGACTGGGCGTCGGTCGAGCCCTCACCGTAGATGCATGGAGTGGTGAAACCGTTACGCAACGCGTGACCGCGTTGCTAGGTGATCCTGACGTGGCTTCTACGCTCGAGCTCCTGCAAGGCCTTTGCCGCGAAGACCAGGCGGTTGAATCGTGCGCAGAAGAGATCGAAGCGTTCGTGCACTGACACATTCGTATGACACCTGGCTCAACGACGAGTCGCGAGCCTCCAGCATGGGCTCGGCGTCCTGGCACCCCCAATGATGAGGGGGCGCCAGTCCCCTCATCATTCCTGGCGATGTGCTCTGAACGCGGCTCGCACGAGACCGCCGCCGCGCTGCTAGTTCACGCCCGGGACCACCCAATCGCGCATCAAGTCGTCGAGGATGACATCTGCGTTGTTGATAGGGAGATCCGCGGTGAATACCACCACCAGCTCCAGCTCCCGGTTCACGTAGATATTCTGCCCATACGCCCCGCGCGTGGCGAAGAAGCCCGGCACTCGCGGAACCCAGAAATGATAGCCATACTGACCATTCCACGGCGTGTCGCAATGCACCGAGGTGACCACGTCGGTCCACGCCGCCGGCACCACCTGCTCGCCGTTCCACACGCCTCGATTGCGATACAGCTCACCGAAGCGAGCCATTTGCCGCGGCTCCAGTGCGAGACCCCAGCCACCGTGGTGGGTACCATTCGGCGCGGCTTGCCAGGTGACGTCCGGAATGCCGAGCGGCACAAAGAGCTTTTCGTTCGCGTACTCCAACGGCGTCTGCGTGGTGACCTTACGCAAGAGCGCTGCGACGACGTCCGAACCGGCAGAGCTGTAGTTCCAGACCACGCCTGGTGTGCTCACCAGCGGCCGAGACAACATCACCTGAGCCGGATCGGGCGCCTTGAACACTGCATCTTCATTCACGCCCTCTTGCCACTCGAGGCCACTGCGCATGGTGAGCAGATCCTCGAGCGTCATGGCGTCCTTCTCCGCGCTGGGCTCTGACAACGGCTGATACTCGGGAAAATAGGGCACCACCCGATCTTCGACGCCGCCCATCAGCCCCTCGTCGATGGCGATCCCAACCAGGCTCGACGTGAAAGACTTGGTCGTCGAGTGGACCAAGTGACGCTCCGTCGGTACCACCTGATGCTCGGTCTTGTCCGTATCGTCGATGTTGCGCCCCGTCTTCCAACCATACTGCTCGAACACCAGCCGACCGCGGCGCGCCACCAGGAACGAGTGGATCTCCAACTTGGAGCTCATGATCCTTTCCAACGCATCGCTGAGTGCCTGCGGATCGATGCCGCTCTCCTCCAGGCTGGCTGTCTCCCAGAAGTCGTCCGGGTAGTCAGAGTCGCCCAAGAAATCCACTAGCTCGCCTGGCTGATGCTGCGGCTCCCCGTCTTCGCTGCCCGCGTCTTCGCTGCCCGCGTCTTCGCTGCCCGCGTCTTCGCTGCCCGCAGCACCATCGGCCTCAACGCCAGTATCTGTGGCACGAGGCTCCGTTGCACCCGCGCCATCGGTCCCCTCCGAACAGCCAACCCAGCTCTTCGCGCAGAGCAACAGACACACCACGCCCAGCATTCGCAATCGACCAGTGGTAGGTATCGACATCATACGCTCCCCAAGTTGGAACGCAGGCTACACCGGATTTGCCTTCGTCGAACATGTATGGCACCTCGCGGATCTGGGGCCTGTTGCGACCAACTCGGCGAGCGCTCGGTCATGTCGAGATCAGGACATGCCATCGGCTTCATTCACCGGGCGGGTTTCCGTACCGATTCACAGTCGACAGCACGGCCATCGTCACGCGCGAGACGCAGATCAATCGCTGCGACTCGTCGGTGATGCGGACTTCCCAGACCTGAGTCGAGCGCCCCAAGTGAACGGGCCGCGCGGTGCCAACCACCCAGCCTGACCCCACCGCGCGCACATGGTTCGCGTTGATCTCGAGCCCGACGCAATAGTTCTGCTCGCGATCCACGACGAACGTCGCGGCCCACGACGCGAGCGTCTCGGCCAGCGCCACCGAGGCACCGCCGTGAAGCACGTGAGCCGGTTGATGGGTTCGAGCATCGACCGGCATTTTCGCAACGACATAGTCGTCGCCCGCCTCGATGAACTCGATACCCAAGTGCGAGACCAGGGTATTTTGGCTGTGCTGATTCACGAACTCGAGCGGAAACGAATCGCGCCAAATGGCCATGGTGCGAGCCTACTCCAAGCCCCACGTTCGGCCCAAGCGGGTGCCGAGCCAACGATCCGTCGGGACTCGCGCAGAACGAGTCATATCACCGGTCGTCCACCCTTTTGAGACCCAGACTCGTGACCTCGCCATTGGAGCCGGGCCGAGGAGCCGCCCACTGCGAGCGGTGTGACGACGTGAGATGGTTGGTCGCAACCGTCGAGGACCGCAAGCGAGGCGCGGCGCGACGCGTTTACCATATCGCTGCACCGACGCACGTTCCTCGGCGTCAGCGATCCACGATGACCGTTCCCCCACCTGAAGACCGCTGGACCTTCCCGCGTGGCAGCGCCGACGTGACATCACTCCACGAATCGCGCTGTAGCTCCCGTCGCGGCCCCGCCGCAAGCCGATGAGATCGACGACACCCGTTCTCGCTTTCGTTCGGTGGTCAACCGCTCGGCGCCTGGACCCGTTCCATCCGTCGAACGTTGAGGGCCGTCAGGCGGGCCAAGCCTCGCCCCGGGGCATCGAGCATGGAACAGCAAATCTTCGTACAATGGGCCTTGACAGGGGTGGTTGCCATGGCTTTGGGCTGCGCTCATTCGCCGGCCCGGACCTCACCCCCGAAACTCGCAGTGGATTCACGCACGGCGAACGTGGGGTTCGACGATGTCCCTGATGCGATGGACGCTCCGGCAGGTGCACCTGCCGAGGCCTTGCTCTCGAAGGTCACCGCTGTCACGGTCTACTCGGATCGCGCGCAGATCACCCGCCAGGCGAGCACTGACGTCTCCACCGAATCCAAGGTGTTCGCCTTCCACGGGCTGCCTGGGTGGGTCGACGATGCGTCTGTGCGCGTCTCGGCCAGCGCCGGGCGGATCGTGGATGTTCGGGTCGACCGCACTTTCCTTGCCAAGTCGGAGGACCCGGCGCATCGCAAGGCCGAAGCACACCACAAGACGCTGACGCGTAAGCTGGCCATGTTGAGCGACGAGATCGCGGTCCTCGACGCGCAGACCAAGCAGATCGAAGCCATCAAGGCGTTCTCGGCCGAAAAGATCCGCGAGGATACGTATATCGGCGACATCAGCGTGGAGAGTTATGGCGACGTGCTCCACTTCATCGGCGACTCGTTGCGGTCGACGGCGAAGGCTCGACGCGAGGTGCAGCAGCAGCTCGACGACCTCGTACCCGAGGTCCAGGCGAGCGATCGCACGCTCGCGGACATGTCGAGCCTGGAGCAGCTCGAGCAGACCACTGTACTCGTGACACTGCAGAGCACCGATGCGGTACCGAGCACGCTCGAGCTGACGTACATGATGCCCGGGGCAACCTGGGAACCCGCCCACGAGCTCCGCGCGAGCACGTCGGATCCGGAGACCGTCGAGGTGCTCTCGTTCGCGGTCGTCACGCAAACGAGCGGTGAAGACTGGACTGGTGCCGAGTTGTCGTTCTCTACACAGTCAGCCACCGAGGCCATGCGGATTCCGGAGCTCGACGCGTTGGTCCTGGGTGACACCCACACCACCACGCGGGTCCTGGAGAGCAAGCAATCGTCGTTCACCCGGGCGCAACGGGCCTTCGAAGGGCAGAACCAGTTGTGGAACAAGGTCCATCACGCAAGGTCGACGTCGGCGGTGGACAGATTCGAGGAGGTGTACCAGAGCAACTTGGAATACCTGCAGGTGGTCCAGAGCAAGATCGTGCAGCTGTTCGATAGCCTCGGGGATCGCGGGACCACGGCTCACTTCAAGGCGATTGCCGCCCCCAGTGTGAGGGGCGACGGACATCCCGTGAGAATGCGGATCGGCGGCAGCACACTCGCGTCGCACCACAAACTCGTCGCGGTCCCCGAGCAATCCCTCAACGCGGCCCGGAGCCTGGAGCTGCTCAACTCGAGCGGTCAGTCGCTCCTGCCGGGCAAGGTCGCGCTCTATCAAGACGGCGCCTTCCTGGGGGTGACGGAGCTGGACTTCATTGCCGAGGGCGAGACGTTCCCCGTGTTCCTCAGCGTGGCCGATCACATCAAGCTGTCGCGGCGACTGGATCAGAAGCAGAGCACGCTCTCGAGGGGCAAGCGCAACAAGATGCAGGTGCGGTTCATCGTCACGGTCGAGAACCTATCGTCCGAGGAGACTGCGTTCACGTTAGCGGACCGGATTCCGGTCTCCGAGAACCGGGAGATCACGGTCGACCACGTCAGGATCACCGACGGGATCAAGCCCGATCGGCAGGGGCTCCTGCACTGGGACGTCAAGCTCGGGCCCAAAGAGCGTCGCGAACTCCAAGTGAGCTACCAGGTCGAGTATCCCGCGCTGCTGGTGCTCGAAGCCCAGCGTCGGCGTGAGATGGAACCCGCGGCGAGTCATGCGTCTCCGGCGACGCGGAAGGCGAAGATGATCGACGAGGAGTTGCTCGATCTCGAGAGCCAGCTGTGAACGGCACCGAAGCGGTCGCGAGCGCCTATTCCGTGAAAAATCGCCACGCTTCGACGGCGCCATCGAGGTCCTGATTGCGCAATCCATAGAGCTCTTGGAAGGAGAGCGGCTCTTCGTAGTCGGGCGTTGGCCAGAAATGCCCGGAATGGTCGAACTGGATCACGCGAAGTTTTCCGTGGGCTGAGGCAGAGTCGAGCCGCAGGGCGGTGCTATTCCGGGTGGCTTCGATCGTTGAGTCCTTGCCTTCGTAACTGGCTCCCTCCTGAACGGAGTCGGGCATGGCCGTAGCCGTCGGTGATGCGAGCGCAGAACTCTCGATACCAAGCGCACGGCCGTACCCTTCCACGAGCGGGGTCAACACGGACCGCGCGTAATCCTGGGGAAGGGCTGGATCGGTGAGACTGAGCACGAACATCACCCGGTCGAGCTTGGTATTCTGGAGATCGGTCGGCGCCACCGGAACGAACCCCACGAAGGGCATGAACGCCGCCACACCGACGTAGGATTCGGGCTGCCGTCGAGTCGCGCTCAAAGCAAGACCACCGCCGTTCGAGTGACCCACGAGATACACGGGGTTGTCTCCGCGAATGACCCCCCGCACCGCGAGATCGTCGATGGTACGCCGCAGATACTCGAGCTCATCGACCGTATTCGAGAGCTCCATGTTGTATTCGGAGCGAAACTCTCCAGAGTTGGCCAGCCCTTCGTAGCTATTCGGGCTCGGCAAGCCATTGCCATAGACGACGACGAAGCCATCGCGCTCGGCAAGCTCGTCGAACCTACCCTGGGCTTGGAAGTCACGGAGAGACTCCGCGTTGGCTCCTCGTCCGGGCAACGCGATGAGCACGGGTGCGGGTGTCGGCCGGACCACCGACGCCGGGATATGGGCGACGTAGCGACGGGTCACGATCCCGCAGCTCGCCGTTTCCTGCTCGAACGTAAATACTTCGGCGCCAGTACGGGTTCCCGGAGCCAAGACCTCCGGCTGGTAGATCGCGTGCGGCGGGGCTGCGAGACAAGCGAGCAGCTCCGCGTGACCAAGACGTGTGCCGTTCTCGGATGCATCGATTTGTCCAACCGGGCCCGCGTTGCCAACGGCACGGGACTCGCCACATCCCATGAAGAGGAAGAACCCAAGAACCATCCAACATCTCGCTTTGCTCACCAGCCGCTCCTTGGTCCCACCGACGGTATGCTCTCGTGCTGGTCAGCGCGAATCCCTTCAGGCGTTTTCGCTGACCCGACGGCGGCGACGCGCAGCCAAAGTCAGCGCGGCGACCAGGAACCCGAGCGATACCAAGGTCGGAGGCCCCCCACTCAAGCGACAACCGCCCGATCCGCTGGTCGTTTCTGCGGGCGTATCACCGTCGTCGGATGGGTTTCCGCCACCTTCGCCCTGGGTCCCCTCGGCGCCCTCGGCCGAACCCGGGCTCGGCTCGTCGGTCCCGCCTTCATCTTGGGGAGCGCCAGAGTCGGTCTCTGAAGGATCACCCGGCGGCGGGCTCCCGTCGTCATCGTCGGCGTCCCCCGTATCGTCCGCGGACATCGGCGGTTCGCACCCTTCGGCGTCGCCCGTGCTCGTGGGTTCCGCACCCGTTTCGCCTCCCGTCCCCTCGCCATCTTCGATCAAAATGATGTCGGCGCATTGGTAGTAGGTCGAACGACCGACGGGGTCGAGGACCGGATCGGCCGTGTTGCCATCCATCATTTGGATGAGCTGCAACGTGCAGTTCGTACATGTCATCTGCGGCAAGGTCACTTCGAGTTCCCACAGCGGGGAACCAGCACAGACGTTGCCCGCGGATCCGCTCGGGTCGGGAACATCGATGAGGATGTTCGCGTTGAAGTCGTCGAGATCGGCACCATCGGGATCGAACGCGACTCGATATCGACCCGAATGTCCCACGGCTTCGTTCCACTGCAGGCGGATCGTCGAACCGGCAACGAGCGTCGTCACGCGATCGGTGGATCGATCCGGATCGGAGCGATCGGCCGCGTTCGAGCACGTGCGGTTGCTGTCACCGATTCCGCAAGGACAGGCTTTGTCGTTGTTCGACAGCTCGATCGGGTAACGGGGGATCGGATCCAGGAGATCGATGTGAGCTCGTGCGGGCGAGCTGAACATTCCCACGATCACCGCGATGGTGAGCAACGATGGGGTCGCGAAAATTCGGTTCATGGCGATCGTACTCGGGATCCATCTCAGGCGTTCGGCTGCCGCGTCAACCTCGGGGTGCCGGATCCCCGCGGCAGGGCGAGTGGCTCGGCCTCGACGCAGGCGACGAGCCCGCGATGCGCCTCGAGCGGTCCAACACCCTCCGGAATGATCGCGTCCGATCGAGCGTTGTTGCGATGGTGCAACGCCGCAGCTTCCTCGTCGCCCTCGCGAGTCTGCCCGGTCTCGCGTCGCACCCCGGACCGGGCGACGCGCTGGAATCGACCATCGACCAACTCGCGGACGAGCTGCGAACGTTGCCGGCCGATGAAGCGCCCGATCGATTGACCAACGACCGCCACTACCTCACTTCCAACGAACGCAGACTCGATCTCTTTCGTCCGGAGGTGGACGAAGTCGGTGGGATCCACCTCGGGGTCGGATCCGACCCGAGCTATTTCATCGCGGCATGGTCGCGAGCTCGCCTCCTCGTTCTCGTCGACTTCGACGAGGACATCGCGACCTTGCACCGTCTCTGGTCCTGCTTGCTCGGAAACGCGGCCTTCGTCGAAGAGTTCATCGAGCTTTGGTCTCCCGCAGGTGCGGCTCGAGTCCACCGCATGCTCGATGATTCCGCACTCGGCGAGCTCTATGATCGCGCGGGCATCGAGGTTTCCCGGCGACTTTCGGTGATGCGCGACAAGTTGGCGCAAGCCCATACCTCGTCGTTCCTCGATGATCCTGCGCAATACGCCCACCTCCACGAACTCGCTTCGGCGCGGAGGATCGTCTCGATTCGAGGTGACTTCACCTGCTCGGGTGCGATTCGTTCCGTGGCCACGGCGATCGCGGCCGCCGAAGCCGAGCGGCCATCGCTGCACTTGGGAACGCTCTATCTCTCCAATATCGAGCAGTACTTCATGTATGGCGCCGCGTTTCGGGACAACATGCTGACGTTGCCGTTGCGTGAACGAACGATCGTGTTGCGAACGCTGCCGGGTCGCCCGGCTGGTTTCGAATACCTGGTGCAGCGCGGGGACAACTTCGCGACCTGGCTACGGTCGCGGAAAACGACGTCGGTCTACCGAATGCGAGGGCTCGAAGCCGGGGAACACCTCGACGCCGGGCGCAAGTACACGATCGTCGATACACCGAACTCGACCCAACCGTGACCTAACCTCGGCGGCTCCAACCGCATCCGCGAGCTCACGGAAACCCAAAATGAACTGGCGGAGCAACCGCTGCCGCGATTACACGTGGCTCGGGATTTCGCGATCGATGTCCTTGCGCGACGCGAGCCGACCGTCGATGATCGCGGCCATTCGAAGGCGACGATCGATGACCGACCGTAGGTTTCCCGAGTGGCAAAACCTCTATCGCGACAAACCAACGGAAGCCATGCCGTGGTTCTTCGCTGAGCTCGACCCCGATGTCGAGGCCATGCTCGCCGAGGTCGGGATCACGCGGGGCCGCTTGCTCGATCTCGGCACGGGGCCAGGCACGCAGGCGATCGAACTCGCTGCGCGAGGGTTCGACGTCATCGGCACGGACATCGCCACCGGCGCGATCGAAGCCGCAACCGCTCGGTCACGAGAGCGTGGGGTCGAGGTCGACTTTCGGATCGACGACGTGCTCAAGAGCGAGCTCCGTGAGACCTTCGACGTGATCGTCGACCGCGGTTGCTTTCACGTGTTCGAGCCCGAAAAGCGCCAGGACTATGTCGCCATGGTCGCTGCACGTTTGGCCCCGACCGGTTCGCTCTTGCTCAAGTGTTTCAGCTACCGCCAGCCCGGCGAGTGGGGTCCGTACCGATTCACGGTTGCGGATATCGAAGGCATCTTCGCACCGACCTTCGTCTTGAGGTCGGCGCGCGAGACCGTGTACCAAGGCACCCTCGACCCTCTACCGCACGCCCTCGCTTGCGTGCTGCAGCATCCGACCTGAGCGTCCGAACGCCGTACGACGGCGCGCACGGACCTGGGTCCTTTCGGCCCATCGGAAACCGGTCGGCAAGATCGCTCGTCGGCCTCGCCGTTTTCATCTCGCTTTGACCCTGCTTCGGTCCGCTGCACGGACGGCCGTCCCAGGTTCGGGTGCGCGTCGCTCCGCTCGCAGAGTTACTTGCCGTGAACGCGGATCGGATGAGGTCGTCCTTCGGAAAATCGGACGAGCACGCAGACGGGTTGGGTCCAAATCGCCGGCTGTGGTCGACTCGCGCGACACTGCTCCCCTTCTGGCTCGGAACCCTCGGGTGTATTGCGCCGTCCAAGGAGGACGACCCGGAATCGTCGTCTTCGAGCAGCGAGATCGAGGCCGACGGCATCCATCCCTATGGCCTCGGACGCACGGCCCCCTCCCTCGGTGGGTATGACCTCGACGATTCCGGCCGGACCGAAAGGGTCGACCTCGAGCTCGACCCTGGCATCGACGCGTTCGCCATTCGCGTCACAGCGCCGCTCTCGTCGCGTGCATCCGCTTACTGTTTTGCCTTGGACGAACTCTGGGACGACCAGGGAAACCCTTGGATCGGCCCCCCCATACCACGCGAAGACTATGGCCCCTATTGCAAGACTTGCCGACACCGCACAGGGACCTCGCCAGGTTACGCGCTGTTCACGTTGCCGGCCGACGGCATGGAACTCTCCGCCACGAGTCGCGTTTCGTTCCGCGTGGCGGTGCGAGATTGTCTGACCTATCTACCTGCGGATCGCACATTCGGTGACGCCATTCCGGATCGCATAGACATTCGCACCGTACAATGGACGGTCTCGCCTTCGCCGAATCTGTCGCTACGATTCGCTGTGCTCGCCACTCCCGAAGGATCGTCGCTGAACACCGAGCCCTGGCGCGAAGAGGCTCGAGCCGGCATCAGCGATCTCCTCGGCTGGGCCGAGCTTGCCATCGCATGGAATCCCTCCGTGACGATCGACGCCAGCAATCTCCAGGTCCTTCGATTCGATCGGACCGACCAGCGAGCGCTCGACAGCGCCCACGCAGCCGTGATCGAAGCGCTCGACCTCGAGGAACCGCGAAGCGAACTCCTCATCGTGCTCGTTCCATGCCTCGTCCAATCCGATCCGTACGGAGGTGGTGACGTGTTTCCCGACGCCATCGTCCCCCGCATTCCCGGCGGACTTGCCCCCCTCGGATTTGCCGATGCCATCTTCGTCCGCGTTGGGGCTTGTCGCCCAGGGTTCGAGGACACTTGGCTGGACGCAGATCTCTTCGCACGAGTCGTCGCCCACGAGATCGGCCACCACCTCGGCCTCTACCATTCCGTCGAATCCGATGGCACCCCGGACTCCTTGAGTGATACCGCGGCGAACTCGATCATGTACTACCTGCCTTTGCAACCGAGCGAGCTCGTCTGGAGTGAGCAGCAACGCCAGATCCTGCGCCTCCACCCCTTGGTGTCCTCGGTTTCGCTGCTCTAGTACCTAGCCTTCAATCGGCGAAGCCGTACAAGGTCGCCATTCGCGACCCTCCCGTGGGCTCGGTGTTCAGTTCCATGGTCCCGAGCACGATATCCATGATGCCATTGCGATCGAGATCTGCGATGGCACTCGTGACGACGGGAAACGTGACCGACGACAGCGATTCGGCGACGAAGTGCTGATACCCATCGTTCCACAGGACGCGGAAGGGAGCGTCGTCTACCCAATCCGGTCGATCGAGGGGGTCATAATGCGACGACAACGTGAGGTCGAGGTCACCATCGTTATCGAGATCCGCCGCGTTGGCCGAATAGGCCGCATACGTCGCGAGGATCGGGTGACGCACATAGGCTCCCCGTCCGTCCGATTCGAACCATGCCAACCCATGCTCGTGGACGTTGTCCCGCGTAATACAATTCCGGTCGAAGGTGTCACCCGTCGTCACCAGCAGATCCCGGTCGTCGTCTTGATCGAGATCCACCAACGCCAAACTGGATAGGCCATGGCATGGATTCACCGAGGCGAAGATCGTGCGTCGCTCGAATCCACGTCGTCCGTCGTGGACCCAAAGGTTGATCTCTTCGACCTCCTCGGCCATCACGCTCAACACATCCACATCACCGTCGCCATCGGCATCGTCGGCGAACCCGTGGATCGCACCCGAGCGCGGATCGAGGACGTGACGAACGAACGCACCCGTCGGGTCGTGTTCGTACCAAAGCAGTTCGCCGTGGGTGAAATGTCCGTAGACCCCAACGAGGAGATCCAGATCGCCATCGAGGTCGAGGTCGACGGGTTCCGCGAGCGCCACGCGATCCAACCCATCCACCAACGTGTGCGGAATCATGGAGCCTTGCGCATCGCGTTCGAGCCAGAGCACTCGGCCGGCGTCCGTGTTGCGAGAGACGAGACTGCCGATATCCGCGATCACCACATCCTCATCGCCATCGGCGTCGAAATCGACGGGTGCCGTACGCACGGGGATACCCAACCCGGCCGACCATTCAGCGATTTCGCACGCCGCAGGACATCCCGAGATCCGGGTCACCCGACCGTCGAGACTCTCGGCCACATAGACGGCGAGCCCCGTCGCAGTCGCGGAGATCCGAACGTTCCCTGTATGAACTCCGTTCACAAGCGGATCGCGCGGCAGCACGTCGATCGGCGCTTCGAAGCGCACCTGCAGATCCTCTCCTGGTTCGCATGCGAGGCCCGTGACAGCAGCGAGGATGATGATGAACCGCCAGACTGCCATGGATCCAACGTATCGCCGTCGTGGAAGCCACGTCGGCCAGGTTCGGTCCACATGCTATGCTCCGTGCGAGTTCAAAGGATGTCCATCGATACACCGACCTTGAATCAGGCTCAACGCCAGGAGCAGGTCCTCACGGTCAACGTGAACAGTTCGGGCGATCCCAACCTCGAACATCGGATCTTCAGTGAGGTCCACAGTGTTGGGCGACAACTCGGGCGCCTGGCTGGAGTGGTCGAGCTCTTGCTCGAAGCCCAATCGGGGACTCCAAGTTTTGCGTCCACGACCGAGGCTCGCTCTGTGATTGCGGCCTTCGAGGACATGCAGCGAGACATCGCGAACGCAAAGCAAGGCCGCGATCCGGAACGCCTCATCGAACAACTCGAAAGCCTGCGACTCAGCGACCCCTCGGCGTTCTTGGCGATTCAGCAACGACTGCGCGTATGGTTGCTGCAGTCTGCTGAACCACAAACCCCGACCACGACGCCCGTGAATCCGTGAGCGCGCTCGGTTCGGGCAGGGATCGCAATCGCCGACCGTGCGAACCCAAAGTGTCGCGTCCTCGATGGGTCGAATGATCGTAGCCCGAATCCTCCGGCTTCGACCCGTCGGGATCGCCCGGGATCGGACAGGTGAGGGGGCGATCCTGCCCCGTGCAGGACGGCGAAGCTTTGTCCTCATCCAGACGTCGTGGTCCGGCGTATCGACGAAGGTCCATCGATCGACGTAGCGTTGATTCGTGCAGTTCAACGTCTGCGTCGGCAACCTCGAAAACAAGAACAGCGTCGAGGACAAGGCTCGACTCCTCTGTCTCGGCCTGCGTCAGCTCGGGCATCGTGTGTCGATCAGCGATTTCATCCTCGATGGCGCGATCAATGTCCTGTTCGAATGTTTCTCCGATGCGTTTGTCGCCGAGCTCCGATCGACGCACCCGTTCGCGCAGACCATCCTGGTCGGCACCGAGTGGATTACCGGCGCCACGTTCAACGATTTTTCCGAGACCTCGAACTCCACCTACGACTGGAAAGCGATGTGGAAGCGCCGGTTCGACAACTTCGTGGCCTTGGCCGCGCAGGCTCGTGGTGTCTGGTGTCTATCGCCGTATCAACTCGATGATTATCGCCGACTGGCCGGGAATCGCGTCTTCTATCTTCCGCACGGTTTCGTGGAAACCTTCGCGCAAGCCCACCGCGTTCCCGACGAACACAAAACCATCGATTTCATCTTCTCCGGGACGCTCACGGAGCGAAGACTGTCGATCTTGCGCGAGCTCACGAATCGCGGATACATCGTTCGCAGCTTTCCTCCCCACACGCCGGCCTACGTGCGGCTCGAAATGTACTCGCTCGCGCGGATCGTGCTCGGGCTCAAAGTGTCGGATCGCTGGGAGTATCCTTCGGTGTCTCGGACTCACTATTGTGTGTCGAACCGTTTCTTGCTCGTCAACGAGTGGCATCCTCGCACAAGCGATTTGGATCCCTATGCGATTGCCAGCGGCGAGGGCTCGCTGTTCGACACACTCGCACAGGTACATGCGATGGCGGGGTATGGCGCGCGAGCGGAGACGTTCCTCGATGCATTTCGCGCGGAGTTTCCGCTAGTGCCCGCGCTCGAACGGGCCGTCGACGGGTGCCTCGCCGGCCCGGAATGATCGCGAAGCGATCGCCGTCGTCAGAGGTCGAGGTGGCGGTGGGCGATCCGAAACTGGAGCTCGGGCAAGGTCGGTGCCTCGATCACCCACGTCGGCTCGTCGAAATCGTGACCTCGCCGGACCGCACGATACTTCCCGCCCTGGCGGACGATGACGTGATCGAGGTAGTTGGCATCGACGACCGCAGTCGCGTTCGCGTGGGTCACCTCGCTCAACTCGAGGGGCCTGCGACGAAACTCGTGGCGTCGATTCGGCATCGTGGGGGTTTCGTCGTAGCCAAACGCCGTCATGAAGTCCTGCGGAAGTGCGCGAAAGCGAGACCAACAGCGCTCGCTCATCGCCGTTTGGAACGCGCCGATCCGTCCTTCGGCAAAGGTCGGAGATTTGCGATCGAACAGGGTCGAAGCCAATGCTCGGGGTGTCCCCGGAACATGAAGTTTGAGCTGCACGGACCAAAGCGCGTCCTGCTGCTCGGTTTCCGAACCCCCGCCCGACGGCCCCACGAGCTCCTCGAACGAGAGTGGGATCACCGATGGAAAGTCGAGCCACGCAACGAAGGCGCCCGTCCGATCGCGGATCGAGCCGAGCAGCCACGGGTCGTCGATGAGGCGCAGCAGCCTGGACTCGTCGTCCAACGCCGAAAGGTAGCCCCAAAACGATGTGTTGCCTTCGCGCGGGTAGTAGCGGCTCTCCGAGACCGCGACATCGAGTGGGTGCCGATAGATGAGTAGCGAGGGAAACCGCGAAAACGGATGCAGGCGATTGCCGAACACTCCGCGCCGCACGGAATCGATGAAGAAATCGCGGGCACTCGTATGGGCATTGGTGTACTCGAGATAGTACCAATGACCAGGAAGTGGCTCGTCGGGGATCGAATACCCGATCCGAAAGCCGCAGGCTTTGAGCAACCCGAAGAGCAGGTGGGTCCCCGCTTTGGGTGGTGAGATCGCAAACACGCTTCGTCGCGACGCCGCATGGTCCGTAATCATGGCGATGATCCGGCCACATGGCAGATCCAGGTAACCACTCAGACGTCGGGTCAGCGCAGGACCCTCGGCGTCGAGCAGCACATGAACCGCTGGACCATCGCTCGCGTTCAGGCTGCGCTCCCCGGCCCACTCGTTCGGCCGGCCTCCGGCTGCGATGGCTACCTTCATCAACGCCGCGCGACGCTCCACGTCGTCACCCACGATGAACACGTCGCGATGACCCGCAGCGATGGCCTCGAGCATGGCCTTCGCGAGCACGTCCTCGGTCGGAGGGACGAGCACGAGTTCGCGATCAGGACGATCGATGACCATTATGCCGCCTCCACGTCGAGCGGCGCCTTGGCGAAATAACGCTGGGTGAGCTCGATCCCCTTATCGAACGCGGCCGCGAGGCGCCCCCCGGACGGCGCCGAAAGATCTGCGAACCGTCGCTTGAGACCGAGCAAACCGGCTTGTGCCGTCCGCGGCCGATGGAAGTCGACCGCAAGGATCGCCGTAAACACCTCCCACATGCTCCCGACCGCGGCTTCGACCGCGTCCCACACGGCGCATTCGATGCGCTCGTCCTTGAAATCACTACGTTCGAGCTGGGTGTAGGTCTTCCAACCGTACGAGCGAAACGAAAACTTGTCGGACACCAAGTTGCTCTTGTTGAACGCAAAACCGAACAAAGCCCGATCTTCGACCTCGTCGAGAACCCGACCCGCACGGATCGCAGCCGCGACCTTGGTTTGGAATGGATTGTAGGCACTTTCGTCGAGTCGCTCGATCCGATACCCAAACCGCTCCAATCCCTGCATGAGCCCGGAATCGGCGATCATGTCGATGTGCTCGTTGGTCAACCACGATTTCCAGCCGCCGACGACCCCGGCGCCCTGACGGTAATTATGGAGATGGTGGCCGGTCAGATTACGATGGCTCATCTCCGTCCAGATCCGTTCGGCCCATCGATCGCCGATCGTCAAATCGCAGGCCTCGCCCAGGGCGCGAATCGTGGGGATTGGGTGCTCGATGAGGTCTTCCCACCGCATGGCGTGGTCGTAGTCGTCGCAGACGGCGAGCGCTTCGGACCAGTACTGCTTTTGGAACCCGATGAGGCCTTGCAAAAAGTCCGGGTGGGTGAGCTTGAAGGCGGCGAGGTCCTGGCGCAACCGGTCATCGAATAGCCGATCGCTCATGAATCGTTGAATGTATTCGCTCGTGATCGGATTGATCGAAAAGCACGCCGAGTTGAGGATGCCCACCGGATTCCTCAACGTGATGAACTTGCGATAGTCGCGGAGACCCGCATGTTCGACCCAACGCCGGGGCTGAATGTGCGAATGGATCACGTTGTCTTCGTCGAACACGGCGCGCGGCAATTTCATGACGAGGGTGAAGTCGCCGAGCGACCGAACGCCCACGTACTTGCGCACGCAGATGGTGTCGTCGTCGGCCGCGAGCCACTTGGGACCGCCGAGCAGCCGCTCGAAGTTTTGGTTGAAAATGAGCTCTTCGGCGAGCCCTTCGGCGGCCAAGCGTTGCCGCATGGCCACCGCGAACGAATCTCCGACCGCCCGAATCGCATGGTCGAGCACCTGCTGTTTGAGATCGCGCTTGTCGGGCAGCCGGCGAATGAATTGGTGGAGGATGTGAATACACATGGTGAATCCACCCCGTGCCGGACCGACGACGACCACCTTGAGCGGACGCTCACGGACTGTCTTCATATCCGGGTGATCGTCGCGAGAGCCCGCGCGCGCGACCACGTGGAGCCCCACCCTGGGGCGGGCCATTGTTGGCCGAGCACAACGGTTTGGTGCTAGGCCGTCCATGGCGCGGGATCGCCGCGGCGATGCTTGCATGTTCGCTGACGCCAAAAACAAGGTTTCCCTCCGACTCGTCCACGAACCTCTGCGTTCGGAGGTCGCGGATTCGTGCTCCATCACGATTTTGGCTGCGACCTCTCGACCGAGAGCTTTCCTTCCGGCCACTCAAGCGGGCGGGGACGAGCCTGGTACACTCTCGCGACTTTCGTGGCGCTCGAAATCCTCATCGTTGGAGACGAGAACCGTCGGACGAGCCTGGGAATGCAAGTCGCTTCGTTCGGCTACAGCATTTCCGACTGCAAGCCGGCGAGTCTGCTGCATCGTCTCGAAGACGGCAGCACCCCTGCAGCCATCGTGCTCTGCGCGGCCGGAGCGGAAACCTCGAGCCTGATGGCGCAGCTCCGGCGGAGCCGTCGAGGCGCGGCCGTACCCGTGATGCTATGTGGGGAGCTCGGGGGTGACATCCGCGATCTGTCGGACGTCCTCGATCTCGGTGCCGATCACTTCCTCGAAGAGCCGGTGCGCGACGGTCCGTTGCGGGAGGCGCTCGAAGTCCTCGCGGGACCGCCCATCGAAGATCACCCGGTCGTCGATTGGCACGGCCTCGACGAAGATGGCGAGCCCCGTCGCAAGAGCACGACCGAAATGCCGTGGCCGGCGCCACCGCCGATGCCGGGTCGTGACGAAAACCCCCGAGCGACGCGGGCGAGCCCCCGACCCGCACTGAGTCCCTATGACGATGAGTCGGAGTTCGAAGACGCGGATGAGTTCCTGACGGAGGATGCTGAACCATCGATGGTTCGGAATGGGGCGAACGCCACCGGTTCCGAGACAACAACGGCCGCGAACGCCATCCCTATCGATCGATCGAAGTCTACACCGTCCGCCCCCGCAACCCCGTTGCTGACGCGGGCCGATACCGAGCCGCCCCGAGAACTCGACCCCGGGTTCGAGGTGACGCTACGAGATTCCGTCCCCTCGAATGCAACGACGTCCGGAAGCGGGTGGACGACACGCGCCCCCGAACGCAATGGCCACACGACGGCAACGACCGGATCCGCGTTCGCAGAGGTCGAATCCGGCCGAGCACGGCGAATCACTCAGATCACGAGGAACGACACCGAGCCGGCGGTCGATCGGGTTCGCGATGTTGCGGCGAAACCGAGCCCGTTCGCACCGGCACTCTCCGTCCAAGCCGACGGTTCGCTCGCAGAGCTCGAAGTGCCGCGATTGCTTTGGCAGTTGCACCGCGGCGGCGTCTCCGGGCGGCTCACGTTGACGAATGACGCGACTCAAAAAGTAGTGACGCTCGAACAAGGGCGCATCGTGGATGCGTCGAGCAACGTCCCGTCGGATGATTTCATCGAAGCCCTCATCGAGCGGGGCCTCGTCACGCGTGAAGCGTTCGAAGCGGTCAGCGCCAAGGTCGGTGACGATCCACTGCATCACCCGGGTGTCTTGGCGCAAACGGGCCTGCTCAAGGCCAACGAAATCCCTCGGCTGGTACGACAGCACGTCCGCCGGGTAGTCCAGTCGACGTTCCCGTGGAAACGCGGCCAGTGGTCGGTGACCGCCGAACGAGGCGTCGGGGCGTCGATCGAACAGAGCGTGTCCATGGCGTTTCTCCTCACGGAGGGCGTGCGTGAGCATCTCGACACCGACGATCTCCGTTCGAGGTTGGGCGGTGCCGAACAGCGTGCGCGCTGGAGCTCGGACGTCGATCGCGGTCGCCTGCCGGCGCTCCGCGAGGAACTCGGCTTGTCCGACCAAGAAGCGCGATGGCTCGTCCACGTTCGTGGCGAACGGAGCCTCGATGCGTTGAGCCGCGATCCCGCCATCGGGCATCCGGGCGAGTTCCTCGGACTCATGTACATCCTGCACGTGCTCGGGCTCGTCGCGTGGGTCGCGGACGTCACGGAAGCGCCGATCGACCGGAACATCGCGGCTCGTCTGGATCGCGAACGGATCGAAGCTCGCCTGAAGCTGGCCCGCGAAGCAGACTACTTCACGTTGCTCGGCGTATCCCGCCACAGCACGAGCCTCGACGTACGCAGGGCCTATGCCGACCTCGCACCGACCTTCGCCGAGAGCGTGATCGAAGACGAGATTCGCGAATCCTTGGGTCCGCAGCTCGCCGAACTTCGCATCGCGCTCCAAGAAGCCCGCGACATCCTCAACGACGACGCACTGCGGTTGGCCTATCTCGCTCACTTGGAGGACGCGTGAGGTTGCGCGCTGCCTTCATGGGCTCGCCCGACTTTGCCGTACCGAGCCTTCAGGCGGCGGCCGACGCTTGCGACCTCCGACTCGTCGTCTGTCAGCCAGACAAGCCTGCAGGCCGTGGACAGCGGCTCACTGCCCCCGCCGTAAAAGCGGCAGCGACCGCGATGGGACTGCCGATCCTTCAACCCGCGAAGATGCGCGATGGCACGCTCCGCTCGGCACTCGAGGACCACGACCTCGATCTCATCCTCGTCGTCGCATTTGGAAGGATCCTTCCGGCGGACATTTTGGCGGTACCGCGGCATGGGTGCATCAACGTCCACGGGTCTTTGCTCCCGCGATGGCGTGGAGCCGCCCCGATCCAACGGGCCGTGCTGGCCGGAGACACCGAGACCGGCGTCTGCGTGATGGCCATGGACGAAGGGCTCGACACGGGACCCGTCTATCGCCAGGTCGCGACCCCCATCGATCCCGCGGAAACGTCCGGCCACCTCTTCGAACGTCTCGCGGTGCTCGGTGCCGAAACACTCGGCCCATTCCTCCGCGAGTTCCCCAATGTGCCCTCGCCCACTCCGCAGAACGAACTCAGCGCTACCCATGCCCCGCCGCTCCTCAAATCCGAGGCAGCCGTCGATTGGGCGCGTCCGGTTCGAACCGTGGTCGATCACATCCGGGGGATGGATCCGTGGCCGGTTGCCTTCACGTCGCGAGACGAGGAACCAGTCAAACTGTTCACCGCCTCGCCATCCGAACGAGAGCCCACCGGGGCTCTGACCGGGACCATCGTCGGCGTCGATGCCCAGGGGCTCCACGTCCGCGTCGCCGATGGGGTCGTTCGCATCGCCGAGGTGCAGCTACCGGGCAAACGACGGATGCCAGCACAGGCGTATGCCGCAGGTCGCCCTTTCGGTTCGGGAGAGCGATTCGAGTCGGTGACGCGGACCGCTGATTGATCGTGCGTGCGACATGAGTCGGCGCCTGGCGAGCGTGGCCCGAGCGGTTTGGCGACCCCTCCTCATCGTCGCAATCTGCTTCGCTTGCGCGGCTCTGCTCGGCTTGTTGGGCCCGCTCTATCGCGAGCGCCATATCGCATCGACCCCGAACGTCGAGCCTCTGCGCTCGAAAGATTCACGACCGATCGGTTTCCGACGCCGCGACCCCAGATCTCCCGAACCCGCTGAAACGCTCGACGAGTGCCCGTCCAAAGCCACACGAACGTGCTTCGACGGCGATGTCTGGTGGTTCGACGGATGTGGGCAACGCGAAGACTTGGCCAACGAGTGCGGCCTTCGCCGTTGCATTCACGGCGTATGCGAAGCCGATGACCCGCAGTGCCTCGCGGATCCCACTTCCTGGCGGTGCGACGGCGGCATCGCGCAAGGCTGCTCGGCCGGACGAACGTTCGAGGTGAACTGCGCCAACCGGGGCGAGCGCTGCGTCATGACCGAGGAAGGACCGGCTTGTCGGCCCACGAGCCCCGACGATTGCCCGCCCGACTCGCCCCCTCGTTGTGTGGGCGACGTGCTCGTCGCATGCGTCGAGGCACGCTGGGAACGGCTCGACTGCGCGAGCGTCGGTGCGCATTGCGAAGCCACGCGTCCTGGCGACACCGCACGATGCGTTCGCGACAGCCCCGTGGGCAGTGCGGAGTGCGGAACGTGTGGCTGCCCACCATCGTCCTCCGACACCGAGATCTGTGACGGTCGCGACAACGATGCCGATGGGTTCGTCGACGAGGACGCTCCGTGCCCGATCATCGACTTGCGACCTGTCTTCATCACCGATGACGACGGACGCAACGAAGTTTCCGAAGGCGATCTCGACCGCGAACTCGCCAGCCTCAACGCCTGGTTCGCGCGCGACGACGATTGGGGCCTCTCGTTTCGCTGGATCGATCCCTTGGCGATCGAGCATGACGCGTGGCTCGAGCTCGACGGTCGGGAAATCGAGGAGCTCCTCACCGCGGACCTCATCAACCGCCCGACCGGGGATTTTGCCATCCCGATCGTGTTCGTGACCTCGCTCCTCGTCGATGGCGTCCCGCGGCCTGGGTTGGCAACGCCACCGAATGGAGCGTGTGGTGGCCAACGGCGGGTCCGGACCCCACAACCGCCGATCGGCGCCGTCGTGATCGCCAAACCCCGTTGGCCGACGACGCTCGCGCATGAGCTCGGGCACTATCTCGGCCTCTGCCACACCCACATGGAGGAGTTCGATACGATCGAGCTTCGCGCGGATCCCCGCGATCCCGACGCACGGTGTGACAACACCTGCGCGCTCGAGGGGGATGGCATCTGCGACACCCCGGTCGACCCGGGACCGGAGTCCTGCCATGTCGACGAAGCCTGCAGCTTGCGCTGCGACTCCGGCGAACGCCCCGATCCCGCAAACATCATGGCGTACTATCCCGACTGCCGGGAACGCTTCACTCCCGAGCAAGCCCAGCTCACCCGACGAAGCCTCGCACTACGCCGTGCGTGGCAACCCTGCCTCGCAGATTCGGGTTGTACCTGCGATCCGACGTTACCCGAATGCCCCGAGGGGATGAGCTGCCGACCCGGAAATGACGCGCAGTGGCGCTGCGGCCTCGATGGACCGGTCGTTCCGGGGGCCCCGTGCGCTGCAATGACCGATTGCGGTCTCGGCAGCATTTGTATCCTCGGGAGTACGAGTGCCAGCGGGCAATGTGCCCGACCCTGTGGGTTCGCCACCCCACGGTGTACCTGCGCGGAAGTGCCCGGCATCGACGTCGCCGTGTGCATCGACGATCTCCACGCCCTCATCGCGCCTTGAGCCCAGGTTGCCTTGGATTGGAATGGGCATCGGGGGCATCATGCGTACGCATGGTCACGCCCCGCAACGACCTTTTGTTCGTACCCCTCGGCGGGTCGGGCGAGATCGGTATGAACTTGAATCTCTATGGTCATGATGGCCGCTGGATCATGATCGACTGCGGCATCACGTTCGATCACGCCCGCGGATCCACCGACATCGTCATGCCGGATCCGGGCTTCATCGCGCAACGGCGCGAGAAGCTCGACGGACTCGTCATCACCCACGCGCACGAAGACCACCTCGGTGCGGTCGTTCACCTGTGGGAAAAGCTCGAGTGCCCCGTCTACGCCACCCCGTTTCCGGCGGCCGTGTTGGCCAGCAAGATGCGCGATGCCGATCTCGAACACCTGCCGTTGCACGTGATCCAGCCCGCAAGTGTGCTCGAGCTCGGGCCGTTCCGACTCACCTTCCTCGGTGTCACGCATTCCACCGTCGAGTCGAGCGCCATCGTCATCGAAACCCCGCTCGGCACGATCTTCCATACGGGCGATTTCAAGTTCGACGTCGATCCCTTGGTCGGTCCAGCCACTGACGTCGCCGCGATCCAAAGCTGGGGCGACCGAGGCATCCTGGCTGTGGTTGGAGACTCCACCAATGCCACCAAAGAGGGCCGCAGCGGCTCCGAGGGCGAACTTCGCAAGCACCTCTTGCAAGGCCTCGAACGTTTCGAGCAACGGATCGCGACAGCGTGCTTCGCGAGCAACATCGCTCGCATTCAAACTCTCGTGGAGGTCGCGCGAGCGCTCGAGCGGCACCCCATCATCCTCGGGCGTTCGCTGCACCGCATGATCGGCGCGGCACGACGCACGGACTACCTATCGCCCTTCGAAACCGAGGTGGCCGCTCGCGACTTTGGCTATCTGCCCCCGAGCAAGGTGATGCTCATCTGCACGGGGTCACAAGCCGAGCCCGGCGCTGCGCTGACCCGAATCGCCCACAACGACCACCCGGAGGTTTTCCTGGAACGCGAGGATGCGGTCGTGTTCTCGAGCAAAATCATTCCGGGCAACGAAGTTCCGATCGAGCGTCTTCAGCATCGCTTACGGCGTCAGCGACTCGAAGTCGTGAGCGAACGCGAAGAGTTCGTCCACGTGTCGGGTCACCCCGCCCGTGACGAACTCCGTGACCTTTATGGTTGGACGCGACCGCGTGTCGCCGTCCCCGTGCACGGCGAAGAACGCCACATGCAAGCCCACGCCGCCCTCGCGAGCGAATGCGGCGTTCCTGAGTGCATCGTCCCCTTCAACGGAGCGGTCGTCCGCCTGGCCCCGGGACCCGCACAGGTCGTCGGCAAGGTTCGCGCAGGGCGTCTACGGCTCGAGGAATCCCGCGGCGGTCGATCGCTCACCCGTGTTTCCGGTCGACCCGTACCCGCCCCCAGCCGCTAAGCCCTCAATATACGTAGACGACCCCGACCAAACACCATCACCACGGGACATCGAACCTTCCGTGGTTTCGCCGGTCGAAGCAGGCATCTTGCATGCAATGGCCAAAAACCCGACCGATCGATTCAAGGATCGGCGGCGCGGGTTCTCGACACTTCGTTACTCGTCGGCCGATTGCACAAAGTGTCGAGGATCTTTCGTTGACTGAAGAATCTCTACCATGGCTCGTCGATGGCATGAATCAGTCCGACGAGTTCACCTGGTCGCTCGCGGCTTTATCCAATGTTTGGCCGAGTAGGAGCCTCGACCGCCGCGGCACCTGAGCTTTTTTGGCCGATTCGCTGACGCTACGCGGGGAAGAGTTGAAACCGAGTAGACGTCGTCCTAACGTTGGCGACGGCCATGCGTGAAGAACCGCCGTCTGCTGCGAATTCGATGACCGCCTCGCAGTCGGCTGTCCGCGAAGCCCGTGGTCGAACGTTGCTCCACGCAGGGGTTTGGCTACGAACGACTCGCGTTGCGGGCCGCCTACGAGGCATGTGGCAGCAGATGGGGCTCGTGCTCGGCCGCCATCTCGCGTTCGTTGTCCGAGACGACCACGCGTACATCATCCTCATGGCGGCGGCGGTCGGGATCGCGAGCGGAGCCTCCGCGGGGGCTCTGCTTTGGTGGATCGGCTACGCCGTAGGCACGTTCCCGCGCCCTGCGGATACGCATTGGTGGTTACGCTGGACGATCCTACTCGTCGTCCCGACGGTCGGAGGGCTATGTGCAGGCTTACTCCGCTCGATCGCGGCAAGGCTCTGGCTGACTCCACCCGCCGCGAGCGTGCACGATGTGATCACGGCCATCGCCAAGCGAGGTGGCACACTGCGAGGGCATGGGGCCGTGGTCGCCGGGCTCGGCACCGGTCTCACGATTGGTAGCGGTGGCTCGTGCGGTCACGAAGGGCCTTCGGTCGCGATCGGGGCCGCGGTCGGCAGTGTGCTCGCGCGATTCTTCGGACTGCGAATGCGCCGTCATATGGCGATGGTGGGTGCCGGCTGTGCAGGCGGACTCGCGGCGGCCTTCAACGCGCCACTCGCAGGGGTTATCTTCACGGTCGAGCTCGTCTTCGGGGGTTCGATCGGCGGAGACGTCGGTACGATGTCGGTCTTCATTCCGCTCATCGTGGCTGCGGTGTCGGCTACGTTCACCGCCCACTTCATCCGCGGCGACGTAACGAGTTTCGACCTGCTTCAACACCCTTCGCCGAGCATCGTGGAGCTCGGGTTTTACGTGGTCATGGCGGTCCTGGCTGGACTCATCGGCAGTGCGATGTCCCGCACGGTACTCGAATCACAGCGCTTGTTCGAAGGCCTTCCGCTGCCACGATGGCTCAAACCCGCCGCTGGCGGGCTGCTCGTGGGCTTGGTCGCCGCGGTGTCTTCGAATGAACTTCTCGGTGCCGGTCATTCGACCGTCGATCGTGCCGTCCACGGGAGTCTGCTCTGGGAATCCGCGCTTCTGTTGCTCGGACTCAAAGTGATCGTCACCGCGCTCACCCTCGGCAGTGGCGGCTTCGGGGGCGTGTTCATGCCCTCGCTCTACGTCGGGGCATGCCTCGGCACATTGGTCGGTGTGGTTTCTGGATACGCTCTCGGGTCAGCGGCGCAGGATCCCGGCGCGTATGCGTTGGTCGGTATGGGAGCGATCTTCGCGGCGATGATGCATTCTCCGCTCACGCCCATCGTGATGCTGTTCGAGCTCACTCACGATTACGGGATCATTTTGCCGCTCATGCTCGCGTGCATCTTGGCGGTTGCGGTCGCGCGTCGTCTCCAGCCGACGAGCTACTACCGTATGGTTTTGCAGCACGAAGGGGTGGTCGTGAGCGGCGACGCCGATCGGGAGGTGATGCGGCGAGGCCACGTGCGCGATCTCATGGTCGAACCAGAATGCGTCTTGGCCGAATCCGCGGACCTCGAGCAGATTCGTCGGATTACGCTGGCGACGGAGATGGCCTCCACCTTCGTCCTCGACGGTGACGGCGCGGTCTCGGGGTTCATCAATGGCAACCAACTCGCGCGGACCATGTTGCGGGGCGAGATCCATCCGGAGTCGACCGCTCGCGACCTCATGGGGCAGGCGGGACTCATGTTGCTCCATCCGACGGACAACCTCGCGGGCGCCGTGCTGGCGTTTGCTCGCTCGGGTCAGGACGCCCTTCCCATCGTCGATCGCGAACGACGGCTCGTCGGGATCCTCCGCCTTCGCGATCTCCTCTCCCTTTACTCGGACAAGGTGCTCGGCGAGCAGGATGAAGGGCTCCAGGTCCACTCGCCCGACGGGGCGCTCGACCAAGAAGTCGGCCTAGGCAAAGGCCTCATTCTCGATCGCATGGTCGTCGGTCGGGCTTGGTCCGGCCGGACGCTCGCGGAGCTCAACCTTCGCAACCAGACGGGCGCGAGCGTGCTCGAGTGGTCTCGCGATGAACACATCTTGCCCGTCGATCCACGGACGCCCTTGCTCGAAGGCGACGTCTTGGCGCTTTGTGGAACCCACGAACAGTTGCTGCGGGTCCGTGCGATCGGTTCTCTCTGAATTCGGTCCTCTGTGCAATGATTGCACCTTCGCTTCCCGCTGCACCGGGTGAGCCGTAATTATTGCAGTGGCGAGATTCTGACGACTCCTCCAATGACCCGAGTCGAGTCATCTCGACCGCCTCGATTTGCGATTTCGCGCTATGATCCCACCAGTTTCCGCAATGAGAACCAAAATACATTCCCGTGCAACGAGGTCGGAGATTGCTCCTGGCAGCGCCGAGCGCCCGAAGTTTCGCGGTCGAATCGAGACCTCGAACGACAAGAGCGGCTGGCTCCGAATGAGCGCCTGATGAATACTCCGTACCACACGCCATGAGTACCTCGAGTCGCAACGGTCGGGACGTCTTCGCAGGCGGAGGCGAGATGAGCGACCGCATGCGGACGGTCGAGTGGTCGGAGACAGAGCTGGGTCCAGTGGCAGGGTGGTCGCCCGCATTGCGAAACCTGGTCGGCGTTCTGCTCAAGAACCCTGCCCCGTTCTTCCTCTGGTGGGGGCCCGCACGCGTTCAGCTCTACAATGACGCGTGTCGATCCATACTCGGCGACGATCACCCGAGTTCCTTGGGCCAACCAGCGGCAATGTGTTCGAGGGGGTTGTGGAACGTCATCGGCCGGACGATCGAATCGTGTTGGGATGGGGATCCGACGACAGGTGATGATCGACTCCTCCTCATCAACCGAAAGGGGTTCACCGAGGAAACCTACTTCAGGTTCGCTTACTGCCCCGTTGCGGACGACACCGTGGAAGCGACCGGAATCGGTGGCGTGCTGGCAACCGCGACCGAGACGACCGACCAGGTTTACGGCGAGCGCCAGCTTCGTACGCTCCGCGAACTCGCGACCCGTGCGGCCGCAGCGAAGACCGACCTGGAAGCCTGCACCGGCGCGGGCGAGGCCTTCTCGGAAAACCCGTGGGACGTTCCTTTCGCTCTCTTCTATCTCCTCGACGACGATGGCGAGCGAGTCCGTCTGGCGTATCGTGTTGGGTTGCCGGCTACGGACGACCGAACCGCGCCCTCCGAGATCCGTTTGCGGGACGATGACGTCGCATCGCCCTGGCCCATCGCCGCGATCCTCGATCGCGCCCAACCAGTCGTGCTCGACGACCTCGCCGAGCGGGTCGCACCTTTGCCCCGAGGGCGGTGGTCGGAGTCTCCAAGAAGCGCGATCGCGCTCCCGCTCGCGTCACCCGACCAGGCCCACGCGTACGGCATCTTGATCTGCGGGCTCAACCCTCACCGGGAGTTCGAAGCCGGCTACCGAACATTCTACGAATTGGCGGCAACGCATGTGGTGACCGCCATTCGCAACGCTCGCGCCTTCACTGACGGACGTAGGCTGGCTGCGCCGCAAGTGCAGCTGGAGAGCGCTCGCCAAAAGATTCTGGAACAGGCTCAACAACTCGCACGCGCGAACCGAGAAACCGAGCAGGCCAATCTCGCGAAAGACGAGTTTCTCGCGATGCTCGGCCACGAGATGCGCAATCCATTGGCGCCGATCCTCACCGCACTCCAGCTCATGCGAATCCGCGGCTCGGACTCTCGGGAGCAGGCGATCATCGAGCGGCAAGTCGACCACCTCGTCCGCCTGGTGGACGATCTCCTCGACATTTCTCGGATCACGCGCGGCAAGATCGATCTGAGGAGGGACCGCCTGGAGTTGATCGAGCCCGTTCTCGATGGAGTCGAGATCGCAAGCCCTTTGCTGGAAGGGCGCCGCCAGCATCTCGATGTTCAAGTGCCCTCGAAAGGGTTCCCCATCGTCGGTGATCGCGACCGGATCGCCCAAATCATTTCCAACCTGCTCACCAACGCCGCCAAGTACAGCGAGCGTGGGAGCACCGTTCGCATCACCGCGAGCCGGGTTGGAACCTCGGCTCGGCTGGTGGTGAAGGACGAAGGCGTTGGCATCCCTGCCGAAATCCTCGAGCGTATCTTCGAGCCCTTCGTCCAGCAGCCGCAGTCTTCGGAGCGGTCCAGCGGGGGGCTCGGCCTTGGCCTCGCGATCGTTCGAAGCCTCGTCGAGCTCCATGGGGGTTCCGTCTCCGCGACGAGCGCGGGGCCGGGCAAAGGCAGTGAGTTCGTCATCGAACTTCCGCTTGCCCCACCCGCCGACTTTGTCCACGAGCTTCGCTCGAACCGATCTCCAGCGGCCGTCCCCGAGGCGCGCGGATCCTCGGGCAGCCCAGATCGCATCCTCGTGGTCGATGACAACGTGGACGCAGCCGAGAGCCTCGCCGATATCCTCCGCGAGCTCGGCTACGAGCTCGCCACCGCCCACGATGGACCGTCGGCCTTGATCATCGCAAAGAATTTTCACCCCAATGTCTGTCTGCTCGATATCGGGCTTCCCGTCATGGACGGATACGAATTGGCTCAGCACCTTCGCGAGTCTGGCGACCTCGCGAGCGGTGCACGGATCATCGCCATCACCGGCTATGGGCAAGACGCCGACCGCCAGCGAGCCACGGAAGCGGGTTTCCACGCCCATCTGGTCAAACCGGTGAGTCTCGATTCGCTCGCGCGTACGATCGTCAATTAAACTTTAAGGGGCCTTTCGCAAGGGCCCCTCGCTTCGGCGAAGCTTTGCGCCCCTGCGGGGCTGATGGGCTGCCTCCGCTCACCCCAAACGAGCGCCCGGGGTCCCTCTCCCATCACGGCTCATTCGTCGTGGGGCCTGAGCACGAAGGTACCGTTTCGACCTCCGAGCCGATCGGTCGCCACCGTATCGTCGCCCTGGGCACTGCCTCGGTACATGCGAAGCACGACCTCGGATCCGATCATGGGTTCGTCCACGTTCAAGAAGTTGCATCCCGGCGTGAAAACGTCGCTGTCGAGGATGAAGGCGAAGTCGGGATCCAGTCTTGGAAAAAACACGGTCTCGAATCGCGAAGGCGTGTCCAGTTCACCGGACCAAGCCATTCTCGACGCCAACTCGCCGTCGAACGAAACAAGGATGACGGTTTCGAGTTGTTCTTGGGCGCTTTCGTTGTCGGCAAGCACGCGAAGCTCGACGACGTCGGCCAGGAGCAAACGCGCAAAGGTAGTGCTCGCGATCGTCTCGCAGGGAAGGAACGAATTTGGACTCTCCTCGAGGCTGACGCCATCGAGCGTCAGGCCGATGCGAAGTCTCGATCCAAGCAAAGGTTCGAACGCGCCTGTTTCGTTGCTGAGCAGGGATTCGAGCAGAATCCCCTCTTCCCCGCCGAACTCGAGGCAATGCGTTCCGAGGTTGTTGTCGCACAGATCGTCGGCGTCACAGATCCCGTCCGCATCCTCATCGAAACCACCGCAGGCGGATCCGTCGTCCGAACTCTCGGTGCTCGACGTCGTCGGCCCGCCTTCGCCGCTCGGGTCTCCGGTCGTCCCAGCCTCGACGAGCCCCGTCGTCGTCCCAGCCTCGACGAGCCCCGTCGCCGTCCCAGCTTCGACGGCGTCTCCAGTCGTTGACCCGACTTCGGTGGCAGCGGCTTCCGTCGAACCCGCTTCAGCGGTCTGCCCATTCTCGTCACGCGTGGGGTCGTTGGCTGTCGTCGACTCGCTTGAACCGGTCGTGACCGGAACGTCTCCCGTCCCACCGCTGTCGATCCCAGACGAGGTCGTCGGTGAGCCGCCATCGATCCCCTGGGAGTTCGCTTCGTCCAGTGCGAACGACTCTTCCGATTGGGTGGAGTTCCCGTCGGTCAGAACGAGATCGCTCAAAGCTGGAGCGTCATCTCCACACCCCACGAGGCCAACCAACGAAAATACAGCGAGCCCAACCCGATCAAGACTCCAACACACCATGGCTCTCCAAAATAGAGCAGCCGGGCCGTCACCGACCACGTAGCGCATGAAATTTCTGCCGCGTGAACGCACACGGTTCATGATCGAGAGGATTCTCACGTATTTTGACACCAAAGCGGATGACGTTGTGGATTCTACGAGCATTCGAACCCACAACACTCATTTCTACGCTCGAGACATCGATCGAATACTCATTCCAATGGAAACCCAGCGACGACCCAAACCGCCACTCCCACATCCGTGAACCCCACTCCGTCGAACCAGATGCGCAGACGGGTTCGCGGTTCGAATTGTACGAATGCAAGCATCCACGAAAAACGCGCGAAAAAGCTCCATGGACTTCGGGATTTTTCGAGCTCACGAGACCGTCTTTCGGATCCGACGTTCATGGATCCGAACGATGAAAGTTCGACGCTTTACGCATCGGGCAACCCTATCGCTAACCCTATCGCTACTTGCGGTTGCCTGTTCCGCCGAACCCCAGCAGGCGTTGCCGGAGTCTGCGGTGCCTTCGACCGCCCAGCAGATCGTGTCCGCGGTCGCGACGACGCCGGTGACGAACCAGGCCGAACCTACGGCGCCGCGCGTCGATGGAGCGCGAGCTCGAGAGGTTCTGTTTCCTGAGGGGATCCCCGTAGGTTGCGAGACCGACGACGTGAGGTGCCACCTCGCGCGACGTCTGCTGGCGCACGAACCCGAGCGAAACGACGCTCTCGTTCTCCTGGACGAGCTCGGTGACGTCGTCGGCACCGAATCCGAGCGCAGCATCGATGGTGGTTTCCGGGGACGTATCCGCCTCGTCCCGCAATTGCCCGTCGGTGAATATCGCAAACATTTGACATGGGTTCTGGCCGCACAACGTGACATCGCCTCGTTCGTACGAGCGATCGAAGCGAAGGCGATCTCACCCCTCCGCTACCGACACCGCGCCATCCTATGGAAATTCATGCGGAGCGTCGGACGAACGACGCCCTCCGCCTATGCCAACGATTGGGAGATTGCCTACAATGTCGTCGGTTCACTTCATCGTTCGCAAACCGCGGTACGCGAAACGATCTTTCACGAGATCTTTCACTTGAACGACCAAGAACACGGCAACTGGTCGAGGCGACGCTTGGGCTCGATCGTGGACGGCATTGCGCAACGTTGCGGAACGAACACCCCATGTCTGACCCCTTATGCGCCATTCAAGACCAAGGTCCGAGGCGGTACCTACTACGCGTTCCAACCCAACAATGGCGACCTCGCCCACGAATATTCCGCCGAGCTCGCAACGCGATATTTTCTCGAACAATTGTCAGCCATGCGCAACGAATCATACCCGGGCGGTTGGTTCAAGTGCCGCACCCCCGAAAATGCCGAAGCGTTCGCGGCTCTCGCTGAAGAATTCTTCGGCGGTGTGGATCTCACACCACCGTGCAGCGTGACCCCGGGTCGTCGTCGGTAGGCTCTTCACCCGAGCTGCGAGCTGCCCGAATCAGCCTGCCCCCACCAATCCCGGGGGCATGGGCCGAATCGTCGAAACCGGGATCCGTAGTAGCTCAACCGATGATGATCATGCGACAGGACGCCGGGCAGTCGTCGTCGTCGAAGAAGTTACCGTCATCGCAATTTTCTCCGAACTCGCGCTGAATGATCCCGTCACCACAGTACTGATCGAGCTTGCAGTTCGCACCGCACTCGCCATATCCACCGTCGTTGATACCGTCATCGCACTCTTCGCCAAGCTTCGGCTCGCCATCGCCACACTGCGGCCTGCATTCGCTCCTCGACGTATTGAAACCCGTCAACGTGAGGCGGAACGAGGAACCCTCGGTTTGGCGCTCGGCGTGGAATACCTTGACTTCATAGGCATTACCCGCGGATAGCATGAATTGCGGCGCCGTCGTTTCGTCGAGCGTGATCGCGCCGTTGATAGGAACATGGATTCCGCCCAAGTCCACCGCCAAGATTCCATTCACGAATACCCACACATCATCATCGCCCGTAAACTCGAGGGTCGACGGAATGGCGGGATCATAGATGAACCAGTATGCGATCTCGCTCGTGAAATGGAAGTTGCGCGGGGTAGCGGTGCCGAGGACATCCTCCTCGAGCGGCCAACCATTGTATCCATATTGCTCGGGCACACGTGCCGGCGCGAACTCGGTTCCAACGTCGTCGATCGGGAAGAACAACGGCGTTCCATCGTAAATGGTTTCATTCACGAAACAGCCAGCGAGAGGGTTGTTGTCGCACGGTGTGCACATTTGAGCCGGTGTGCAGTCGTTGATATTTCCGGTGACCTGCTGCGACGTCCGAAATACAAACTGTTCCCCCGCGACGCCAAAACGATTGACGTACCCACCGTCACCGTTCGGAAACAAGACGAGGGTATCGCGAATCGTCGTATTTACACCGGGGATATCGCGGTACCACTGATTGAAGTTGGCTTCCTGAGCACAAACCGTCGAATCCAAGACGGGCTTGCCATCCGCATCGAGCGTAGGGGCTACGATCCCTCGTGTGGCTTTCAGATCGGCTGGGTACGGATCGTTCGGATCGTTTCCTTCCCTCGTCCCGTCGGTCGAGCACGTATAGGTGAGCGTATTGGGTTGCAGGTTCGGCTGAAAATCGGGATGAGCCGCACTGAAATCTCGATAGATCACATTGACCCGAAGTACACATGCTCCGCCGATGAGCTCGCATGCTTGCGACTGTTGGCAGGTGAAACCAACCTCTTGCGCACAGGCGGCGTCACACCCGTCCCCCGACGTCGCATTGCCATCGTCACAAGCTTCGCTCAACACCAGACCATCGCCGCATTCGGACGTGCACCCCGCTCCCACCGCACACACGGGCTCTCGCTGACAACGTTCGTCGCAGCCATCCAAGGGTACGTCGTTGCCGTCGTCACAGCTCTCGGCCCCTTCGACGAGAGTGTCGCCGCACGTAGTCGTCGTACATGCGCTCGGATTGTCCCCCTCGCATTTGTATCCGATCTCGACTTTGCAAAGATCGGAACAACCATCACCCAGATCCGCATTCCCATCGTCGCAGAGTTCGGGCTCGGTCCGAAGGCCGTCGCCGCACCGAGCCACGTTGTGACAGGGCATGCCGGGCGGATTGCACGAATACCCGGGGGTGACGGCGAGGCAGTCCCCTGAACAGCCGTCCCCGCTTTCGGTGTTGCCGTCGTCACAGGCTTCGTCCCTCGTCAAGAGACCATCCCCACAAAACGGGGGGGGCCCTTCGACGGGATCCCCTTCCTCGTTCAGGCTGGTCGCGTCCAAGCTATCGGAGACGCCGGTTCCCGGGTCGTCGCCCGCGGACGTGTCGAGCTCGATATCGCCGCCGCTACCCGGCCCCTGCGGGGGCAACTCATTGCACGCTGTCGCCAACACGACGAGCAGAACTTCGGGGATAGATAGAAACCCATGACGCAATGACAACACGTACATTAGACACTGAACCGTTCGAGTTTTCCGAGCCGAAACGTCTGCTTTGCATGAGGCAAATCTGGACAGATCATCGGACGACGCCGAGCCCACCGTCCCAATACTCACCCCCATGCCTCGTGCCGCAGAGGCATCAGTGATCCTGAGCGGCCCCGCACCCAAGATGTGAAGCCCCCGACATCAGCAGGGTGTATCGGCGCGACTCGAACCCGCGTCATTTGGTCTAGTGAACCAATGCTCTATCGATCTGAGCTATCGAGAAGTGCCCTTGCCCACGTGGGAGCTTCCAGACCGCAAGCATATGTGGTCTTCCCTCCGGGCGTAAAGTCTTTCTCGAGGCACGTACGTTCGTCGACCCCGCCGGCGATCTCGTAACTCCTTCGACCTCTCCGCCTCCTGGCCGAGTCGGCAACGCGCCGCCGATACGCGCGCGTTTTCGGGGGCCTTTGCGAAAGGCCCCTCGAAACCTAGGTGGAATCGCGCCATCGTTGGATTCGGCATGGGACGGTCGTCTCGGGCCGACTCACCATGTGAGTGCCGATTCGGATCCGCACAGGCGACGATGGGCGGGGGTTCGCGGTCAGGACTCGAGCAGCTGGACCGGGCAAGGTCGAGCGCGTTGAGCCAACGTGGCCCGCTCGAAATCGAGGCGCGGAAGCGGGCCGGCAAGGCGCAGCGCAGGAAAGCGGTCGAGCGTGGCCGCGACCAAGCACGCGATGAAGTCGAGCGCAACGCGATATCCCGGGCATCCGTGCACACCGCTCGAAAATGGCAGCCACGCATTCGGTACGACGGGTAAGCGAGGCCGTTCGGCGAAGAAACGAGCCGGATCGAAGGTCTCCGGCTCGGGCCACGCGTCCTTGCGCATGGACATCAAGATGTGTGACGCACCGACGAAGCGACCGACCGGAAGCGTGTGTTCGCCAAGCACGAACGGGCGGGCGGTCACCCGCCGCAACGAGCCGATCGTAAGAGCGCAGAGGCGAAGGGTTTCCCGAATGGCCCCGTCGAGGTGGGGGAGTTCACGAAGGTTGGGGAACTTACCCCGGCACCCATCCAGCTCCGCGCGTACCAACTCGAGCCATCTCGGATGCGAGAGCAACATCAGTAGCGTTTGGGCGGCCCCGATCGACGGATTTTTGTATGCGGCAAACAAGAGTCCGATCGCGACCTCGGACTGACGCAATGCGTTCGAGTCCTCGCCGAGGGCATGACGAAGCTGGACGAGGTACGGGGCCGGCTGCTCGGCACTGCGAAGGACCGAGGCGAGCGAGTGGACGAGGCCTGCACGAGCCCGTTCGACTGGACGCAAGAGCAAGGGATCGCCGATCCATCGCGGTAGGACCAAAGCGCGGGCGATCGCCCTCTCGAGCCGGTCCTGGAAACGCGCGTAGGCATCGGCCCAGGCGGGGGTCCGTTCGAGGACCTCGGCCGAAACGAAGACCCCGAGCACGACGCGGGTCGCCAAGGCTCGCATCCACGTCAGCAGATCCGGATGAGCGGACCGTGCCCCCCAAACATCGATCGCAAGCTGGGTTTGCGACCACAACCTCGGCCCGAGACCTTCGGCCCAGTGCTTACGATCCGGCCCGAGCAATCGTCGATGGACATCGGCCGCAGTGTGAACGTTGATCTCCCCGAGAACGCGGCCGAACCCGATGTCGCTTTGCGCCGAACGGGCACTCAAGGTCGCTTCTGAGGCCGCATGATAGATCGTGAGCTTCTCGGGGTTGGCAATGAGGGTGATCTCGAGTCCGGCGAGATCGAGCGTGAACACGTCGCCCACACGGGCTTGCGCCTTGCGCAGAAACCCAACCGGATCTCGGCGGTACTGGAACGCACACCCGAATGGAGTCGAACCACCGATCCGCGGTGGCTCGACTCCAGAGCGAGCCGTCGACGGAGTCGTCCAGCGTTTCATCATCGGAACGTTCGACCGCTATCATGGTTCTCACACGACGAGGGGCGTGAAAACGAGCAGAGGGCCAGCTTTTCACGACCCCATAGCCAGGCTAACTTCGCCGCGCATGCGCATCGCGTCGTCCTGGCTCACCCGAGCACCCCAAGGGGTCCGAAGCGCAGCGATCGTTTTGACCCCGTTCTCGGGGCTCGAAAGATGTGAACCGTGCCCGACGACATGAACGCAAGCGTGGTGAGCACGCCCATTCGCTACAACGTCTATATCCACACTCGGGCGGGAGCCAATCGACAGCCGCTCGAATTGACCGATCCCAACGATTTTCACGTTCGTGGATTCACGCTCACCGAAGGGATGCACGAACCTTACTCGGCCGACATTCGTCTCGTCACTGAAACACTCGACCTCGATGTGCCGGGCCTTGCGGGCGGAAACATCGAGCTCATGTTCAACGACCGCACCACCCAGCCGAGTGCGCACTCGGTCGTCGAACCGATCGCCCGAACGGTCCACGGTGTCGTGCTTTCATCCCACTACCTCGGGACGTTCGATTCGAAGCTACACCTCCAGGTGACGGTGGGCCCCGCGCTTGCACTGCTGCAGTTCACCCAGCGGTCACGGATCTTCCAAGAGAAGACGATCCTGCAGATCGCCGAAGAGGTCACCAGCCCGGTTTTCGTGGACCGCGGGCGCAAGCTGGATACGTCGAAACTCGCGAACACCTATGATCAAGTGCGAGACTATTGCGTTCAGTTTCGCGAAAGCGATCTCGGCTTTCTCCGGCGCGTGCTCGCCGAGGAAGGCATCAGCTTCGTGTTCGATCAAACCGGCGACACCGAGACGATGGTCCTCGTCGACGACAACGCCCAGTTCAAACCGCTCGTGCTCGATCCCGACGAAGGTGAAGGGGATGGTCCCTTGTTGGTGCCGGTTTCGACGGTCGCCGGTCGCCTCGGCGCACGCGCTTGCGTCACACGATTTTCGGTCCGTCACAAAGTTCATACCGCGCAATTCGTAGGCGAAGCGTGGGACTGGAAAGCGTCGCAACCGATGCTGCTGCAAGGCGAAACCAAGCACGACCCCGCTCATCCCTGGCATCACGGTGAGGCTTACGTGCACGATGCACGGCGCGTGATCGAAGAAGATCGCGGTGCCGGTGCTCATCGCGACGAGGTCCAAACCCAGGTCGACCGAACATCACGCGGGTTGCCGCTCGAAGCCGAACTGTGCACCGGATCGGGCACGGTGGCTCCAATGACTCCTGGCGGTACATTCGAACTCGAGGGGTCGCCTCGCATCGAAGACGAAGCCACCTACTATGTCTTGCGGGTTCGACACATGGCCGACTGCCCGGAGGTCGATCGCTTTGGCGCGGCAGAAAGCCCCGCCGCCAATTACCAAAACGAGTTTACGTGCCTACGCTTGGACGTGCCCTACCGACCGACGCTCTTCGCAAAGCCGAGGATTTACGGCCTGCAAACCGCGACCGTCGTGGGCCCAGATGGCGAGGAGATCTATACCGATCCCCACGGCCGGATCAAAGTTCGCATGCATTTCGATCGCGAGCAGCGAGAGCAAGTGAGCGATACCTCGTGTTGGCTCCGCGTCGTGCAGATGTGGGCCGGTCCGCATTGGGGATCGTTGTTCATCCCTCGGGTCGGGATGGAAGTCGTCGTCAACTTCCTCGATGGCGATCCCGATCGTCCGCTCTGCATGGGCTCGGTCTACAACGCGGGTAACCCACCCCCGTACGCGCTCCCCGACGAAAAAACCAAAAGCGTCATCAAGTCGTCGAGCAGCCCCGGGGGCGACGGCTACAATGAGTTCACGTTCGAAGATGCCGCTGGCGCCGAGCAGATCATCCTGCATGCGCAAAAGGACTTCAACGAAACCGTCGAGAACGATCACAATACTACCGTTCACCACAATCAGACGATCGGGGTCGATGGCGATCAATCGACGAGTGTCGGCGGCAATCAAAGCAACACGGTCACCAAGAATCAGACCGAGACGGTCAAGGGCAACGTCACGATCACCGTCGAGGGCGAACGCGCCCACACGATCACGCAAAAAGAAACCGTTACGCTGCAGAACGCACTTTCGTTGACGGTCGGCAAGACGGAGTACCACCAGGTGACGGAGAAGCTCACGGAAGCGTTCGACGCCGGACGTGAAACGACGGTGAAAGCCGGCGACACCGAGACCGTGGAAACCGGCGACAAAGCGGTGACCGTCGCTGCGGGTAGCCTCACCGCGTCCGCATCGACGAAGGTCGCGATCAAACAAACCGAGAGCCACACATTCGTGCTCGAGAACCGGGCAGACCTGAGCACGTCGACCGATTTCAAGATCACGAACGGCAAAGTCACGGTCGAGAGTACCGGCGGCGTGCTCAAGCTCACCGGTACCGACGAGATCAGCCTCGCCTGCGGGGCTGCCAGCATCACGCTCAAGAGCGACGGCTCGATCGACATCCAAGGCGCGAAGAAGGCAGCGATGGGTACCCCAGGTACGTCGTTTACCGCCGAACCATCGGGAGCCACCGTGAGCGGCGCGAAGGTTTCGGCGACGGCGATCGGAATTCACGAGATCAAAGGCGCCCTCGTCAAGATCAATTGAGACGAGCCATGCGGCGGAGCCTCGAACAGCTGGTGAGCGACCTCTCGACGTTCGTCGGTGGACAAGACGAAGTGCTCGCCTTGATCTTCGACATCACCGACCACGAGGTGCCGTTCGTTCTCAACGCCCTCGAAACCGTCGACAGCCAGCACCCGGACCACGTCTTTTTGCACTTCGCCCATCCGATGACGGACGTGCCGAGTTACATGGACGCGCTGTTTGCTTCCGTCACGGTACAGCTCGAGGCGGTCCAGGCGATTCGGGCCGCCGCGAAGCTTCCCCCATGGCCTCCGCTCCCTGCCGCTTGTCTCGACCCACGTAAGCCACCGAGCGATCGGCTCAAACTCCTCCTCGCCTATGTTCGGGCACAACTGCCAAATGGGGGGGAACACCGCATCATCTTGGGGTTGCTGCCGGCCTCGATCGGAGATGCGGCAGCCTACAACTTCGTGATCTCCGGCCTCGTCCCGAGGGGCGAGCTCGAAGGATGGATGCCCATGACTCGGATCATTCTGCGAGACGACCGCAATACTCGCTTCCTGTCGCGCTCGCTCGAGCGCGACCGACCCGACGGCGTTGCATTCTACGATGGCCTCGACTTTTCCCCAGCCGCGGCCGCGATGGGCCTGCTCGTCGCCGCACAGAACCCCCAAACACCCGAGCAAGAGCGGATGATGGCCCTCGTCCAACTTGCGGCGATCGACTTCGCCTATCGTCGCTATGCCGAGTCGTATCGCAAGTGGGGCGTCTGTTACGAATACTACACCAAGACCAACGTCGACTCGATGCGAGCGCTTTGCGTTTGTGGTGCCGCCGATGTCCTACGTGAATCGGGCAAGCTGCCCGAAGCCAAAGAGAAATACCAACAGGGTCTCGCCCTTCCGCAGGCGCAAGCGACCCTGCCACCCGCCCTCAACCTCCTCCTCGGAGTCTCCCGGACCTGTATCCTCATGGAGGATTGGCGAGACGCCGAGGACTACTTGGCGCTGGCCGACGAGGTGGCCGGCAAGCTGTGCCAAGCCTATCCGAAGTGCGAAATCATGGAACGGCAGGGCTTTGTCCAGTTGAAGCAAAACCGCCTCGGTGACGCCCGCGTTCGCTTGCGCGCCGCGGTGGACCTCAGCCGGGAGCTGCAGGCCTTCGATATCGCCGAACGAGCGCTCGAACAACTCATCACATTGTTCGATCGAGCTCGGATGCGACCCGAGCAGCGCGACCACGAACGCGAGCTCGCCGACCTCCGTCTCACGGCTGCACGACCCAAGTAAAGGTCCTCGACCACTCGTCGCTGACGGACGCGAAAACCCGACAGAGCCGAGGTCTGTTGGTATCGCATTTACACCCACATGACACGTTCCACGTCTCAGGATCTCCGACCGTTCGCGGACACCGAATCGTCCGGAGTCGGACAGTTCAAAGCAGCCTGTTGCGTCCAAAACCTGCAAGATCCAGAGGATCTTTCGTGGCCCGCTTCGTGCTGTTCGGGCCCGCATGCTGACCCCGACCGGACGCGACACAGCTTCGCAAGCTCAGGTTGATCTGCGGAGAGACTCGCCCCTATGGTCGTGGCGACTCGCTCCGATTGCGGTGGCGATCGCGACCATCGCAGGCATTCGACTGAACGCCGTCGATCGCCATGCCGACGGCATCCGAACTCCGGTGTGTGGCCACGACCGTGGTGGGAAGACCATGTCGGGTGTGACCCAAGTGGTGGTGCACACCGACTCCGCGCAACGGCTCGCGGCCGAACAGGTAGAGATCTTGCGCCTCGCTGACCAATTGCAGCTTGGCAATGACTATCTGCGCGTGCTTGCCGACGAAGGCCAATCGCGAACCGACGAGTATCGCAGCATCTACGAGAGCCTCCAATTCGGCAAACGAGAACTGGCCGCACGCACGCACCGCCTGCGAACGGAGATTCAATGTTTGTCCGCGACGACTCGCTCTTCCGTGACATCGCAAGCCGCGGTCGATCGCGTCGCGCTCGTCGGTACGCCGATTCGTAGCGACGCGGAGTGCGACGAAGCGGTTGCCAATGAACGTCTATGACCTTGAGAGGTCGCCATGAGCGAGAGGATGAGGAGCGAACCCCCTCGCATGGACATGGCGGCGAAGCGGCCCATAGCTGGTCACCCTGGTACTAGCCGAGGGGAGCGCTCGAGCTCACCTTGCAAGGTCTGGGAGCTCGGGCCGTGTCGGGATATGCTGAGGCCAATGGCTCGCCCCGACACCGAACGAATCTGATCCTCGGTCGACGCACTACCGGCCGCTGTGGCTCGGAAGTCGATGCTGCTCGTGCCCCTGCTGCTCGGGGTCGAGCTCCTCGACGAGCTCTATAGCGGCATACCTTCAGTCGGTTCCGCGGACATTCAAGCGGGATTCGGCGTGTCATACACGCTCACGGCGTCGGCTTTGCTCTTCGTGCCGGGAGTGATGGCTTTTTTCATCGAGCCGATCTTGTTCGTGCTCGCCGATCGCTACCCGCGGAAGTGGTTCGTGTGTGGGGGTCTGTTCGCAATGGCCTGCGCGGCATTCGTCGCTGCGGCCGCCTCCAACATGATCGTGCTCGCCTTGGCGCTCGGCGTAGCGTTCATCGGTAGCGGCAGCGGTGTCGCTCTGTCCCAAGCAACGCTCGTCGATGCGCGACCCCATGAGCGAGAGCGAGTGCTCACGCGTTGGACGCTGTTCGGCGAAATCGGCGATCTCCTTGCACCCGCGTTGTTGGCTACCCTCGCCGCAGTGTCGCTCGGCTGGCGTTCGGCGTATGTCTGCGTCGGCGTCTTCGTGCTCGTCTGGGCGGTACTGCTGCTCGGACAGCCGTTTTCGTCCACGGACGTCCAGACCGACGTCGAACGCGATCCCAGCGACGACCCCGAAGCTCCGAGCGACGACGAGACCGAGCCGGGGGTACTCGTTGCGTTGACCACGGCGATCGCCAACCGACGCCTGTTGTTCTGGCTCGGGGCGACCGCCCTCTGTGACCTGTTGGATGAGATCGTCGTCGTGTTTGCTGCGCTGTATCTCCGCGATCGATTCGGCGCAACCGCCATCGAACGTTCGTTCATCCTCGGAGCGGGCATCGGAGGCGCACTCTTGGGTGTCATGCTCACCGATCGCTTGCTCACCCGGGTCCCCGCGTTGCGCCTGTTGCTCGGCTCGAGCCTCCTATGCATCGCGGCCTACGTTGCGTGGTTGTTCGCACCGACGGTTTGGCTTTCGACGACGTTGTTTCTCGCCGTCTGTATCACCGCCGCACCGATGTATCCGATCGCGTCCGCCCAGGCCTACGCGGTCTTGCCGGGCCGCTCGGGCACCGTCAACGCAGCGGGACACGTATTCACACCGTTCTCACTCGCGTTGCCATGGGTGCTCGGACTCGTGGCCGATCACGCAGGGGTCCGTGCTGCCCTCGTCGTCCTGCTTCTCCAACCGATAGGCCTCGTGATCATTGCGCTCGTCAGCACCCAACGCCTTGTAGAAGATCGTGGTCGAGCAAAGCCTGCCATCGGGCCATAGCGCGTAGTCAGGGATCTCTCCGCAACACCGCCAACCGTGCGCCGTATAGAGCCGTTCGCCGTCACTGCCGGTGACCGTATCGAGGACGAGCAGTGTCTTGCTCGCGCGCCGAGCCTGCCGTTCCGCCGTTGCGAGCAGCGCCGCCCCGAGGCCGTGCCGACGCACGCGTCGATGCACGAGCAGCTTGGCGATCTCTCCGCGATGCGGTTGGTTTTCCGGCTGATTCAAGACGAGGGTCACGGTCCCCACGATCGTTCCCGCCTCGTCCTCGGCCACGAGCACGACCCGCTCACCACGGGCAACACTCGCGGCCGTGCTCCGCCAGAAGGCCTCAGCTTTGGCGTTGGACAGGGATGCATGAAACTCACGGACGCCCCGCCTTCGACGCAGTCGACCAGCACGCTTCCGAGCTCTTGGATCTCGCGTTCGGACAGGGTCGACAAGCATCGGATCCGAAACAGGGACACTGGATCGTCTCCTCCATCCAACATAATGGACATTATTTCTACTGTTCCAGATGATGTCAACGCACCCGGTCCAAACCCATGAGGGTGGCCCAGGCCTTGCGAGGAAACCGAAAATCAGGGACCGTCATTTTCGCGAACCGCCATGGGGACGAACTCGAGGGAACGGACCTTGGAGCTCACCGCCGAGCTCGAAACCAAACTCGTGCGACGATTGTTCAGCGAGTGGGAAAACCTCAACTGGTCACTGTTCGGGAACGTCCTTCGGGCCCCGCTCATCCAACTCCTCCGCGCGGAAACCCGGCTCGGCGAATGGCGTTCGCGCGAGCGAACACTCGCGCTGTCGCGCCACGAGGTGTTGAGCCGGCCATGGGTGGAGACACTCGAAATCCTCAAACACGAAATGGCTCACCAGTTCGTCGACGAGATCTTGGGCGGAGAACCCGAGCCGCATGGTCCGCGTTTTCGCAGCACCTGCGCATCACGGGGGATCGACGCTGCAGCGGTACAACGAGGTGAGCGGCCCGCCAGCGAAACACGCCAGGAGGATCGCGTGATCACGCGGGTTCGCAAGCTGCTCGCCTTGGCCGAGAGCTCGAACCAGCACGAAGCAGAGCTCGCGGCTTCGACGGCGCAGCGGATCATGATGAAGTTCAACGTCGATCTCGAGGCCCACGCGCCCGCAGACGCGAACGCATGCTCTTCGCTCTGGCTCGGTGCCCCCACGGGTCGCGTTCAGGCCCACGAGCGTCGTTTGGCGTGCATCTTGATCGAGTTCTTCTTCGTTCAAGGCATCTGGATTTCCGTTTATCGACCACTCGAGGGCAAGAACGGTACCGTGCTCGAGATCTGTGGCCGACCCGAGAACCTGCAGATGGCAGAGTTCGTCTACGCGTTTCTACTGAGAACGACGGAGCGTCTATGGGCGGAACACAAGCGGGTTCATGCGGTGAGCTCGGACCGAGACCGCCGCAACTTCTTGGCCGGTGCCATGGAGGGCTTCGCCAGCAAACTCGCGGAACAACGCAAGGACGCCCGTCGCGAAGGACTCGTTTGGGTGGGTGGCTCGGCCGCAGAAGCCCATTTGCATCGTCGATACCCGCGCATGACCACATCGAGACACACCGAGGATCGCGGACGAGCCGGCTATGCCGAGGGTAAGTCCGCGGGACGCGAGATCGTCCTGTCACGGCCGATGACGTCCGCGGAGACCGAACATGGTCCCCGACGTGCACTGACGTCGGGGAAATGAGTCGAGTTGCGATCCTACTTCGAGGCGAGCGAACGCAATGGCCCAGCGAGCACGCTGTCGAGCGCAAGACGGCCGCCGCCCCACACCAACAGCGGCATGCTGAGTGCGAGCATCAAAAGGTGATATTCGTATCCCTCGCCTTGTTGGTTGCCAAACCAGTTCATGAAGAAGCCAAACTGCAAGTGCGACATGCAGATTGCGCCGACCATGATCGCGGAAATACCGAATGCAGCAATACGAGTGCAAAGCCCGAGCACGAGGGCAATGGCACCGAGCGACTCCCCGACGATCACCAAGAATGCAAGTGGTGTGGGGATATGCATCGTCTCGACGAAGAATCCCATCGTTCCGGAAAATCCATAACCTCCATACCAGCCGAAGAGTTTCTGAGCTCCGTGCGGGAACATGACGAAGCCCAGCACGATCCTCTGCACGAGGAGCGCGGTGTTTTCTTCGTTGGTGTCCAGCAATTTCACCACGCGACTTTGCTCGGTCATGACTGCCTCCGCGCCGCAGTGTGCGGCAACCCGACGTGTTGTACGAACTCTTGCGCGACATGAGTAGCGGCTCCGGGCAGCAAGCAGTGTTCTCCTGAAGAGAACACTGCTTGCTGCGACCAGAACCGGGGGCTATCGTTCAGATCGTTGTGCCGTTCGACCTTGAGCACATCGTCGATTTCGCGTTGTTTGCCCGAGTCGTCGAGTGTCGCTCGTTCTCCGAAGCCGCCCGGCGCTCTGGTATCGCGAAGTCAGCCGTCAGTCGACGGATCGCCCTACTCGAACGCAGGCTTGGCGTTCAGCTGATGCGTCGTTCGACCCGGGCGCTTCGGCTCACCTCGGATGGGGCCAGATTCTACGAACACTGCGCCAAAGTCCTCGCGAGTGCCCGAGCGGCCGAAGACGAGGTCAGCGTCGCGGGAACGGCCATGCGCGGCCACATTCGGATCAGCGCTCCCGTGACGTTTTCACAGATGCACTTGGCCGCTGCCCTAGCCGCGTTTCAGCTCGAACATCCCGAGGTGGAAACCCAACTCGTGACCGACGACCGCCTCGTCGATGTCATCGGTGGAGACTATGACCTCGTGATAAGGATCGCGCGGCTCAAAGACGCGTCCTTCGTCGCGAAGACGCTTGCCCCCGATCGGTTGGTCGTGGCCGGATCGCCAGAATACCTCCACCGAAACGGCAGGCCGGCTCACCCCGAGGACCTCGTTCACCACAACTGTCTCCACTATCGGCTCGTTCCGCAAGCCGCGGAGTGGAAGTTTCGCGGCAGTGACGGTCGTTCGCTCGTCGTCGCCAAAGGCAACTTCTCCGCAACCGATGGCACCGTGCTGCGCGAGGCCGTACACGCAGGGCTCGGGTTGGCCGTTCTGCCGTACTTCATGGTCGCCCCGGATGTTTCCTCGGGGCGGGTAGAGCTGGTTCTCGAAGGCTTTCGTAGAGCGGAGATCGGAATTTATGCCGTGGTCTCGACCGTGCGTGGCCTTCCGTTCCGCGTGCGAGCCCTCACCGATTTTCTCGTTCGACATTTCGCGCGCCCCGACTGGCGCGAGAGCCATCCGCGTCGCGAAACCCCGCCCCCCTCCAAACGCTCTCGCAACGCCAAACCGTAACGGACCCACACTGGCGATCGCCGGCGCCAGCGATGCAGTCCACGGAGCCCGCTCACGAACGCGGGCCTCGGCTTCGCCTCTGCCCATCGTCCGCGAGCTTCCGGCACGAGTTCAGGTCAGCCACGCTCGATCGGTAGACCAGCCGCGACCCAGTCCTGTTTGCCCTCCGCGTATTTCCTCACGTTGCTATAACCCAGGGCCACGAGCTGCGTCGCCGCCGTTTCCGAGTTCGCGCACGCGAGGTTGGAACAATAAACCACGACCTCGGTGGCCCGGTTGGGGAGGATCTGCGGAGCGAGTTCCGTCAAGCGATCCAAGGGAAGGTTCATTGCCGTGGGCAAGTGCGCATCATTGTAGTACTTCGGCCCAAGGGCTTCGACCAAGTAGATTGGGGCGCCATGATCGAGTTTGTCCTTGAGTTCGTCTCTGCTGATCTTCGTAACCATGAGTGTATCCTTTCTTCGCGAGACACCTATTCGGTGCGATGGACGGAACCGCCCGTTGGAGCGGGCCAAATCGCAGCAGGAAGTTCTCGGACCACGAGCGGGTCGCACGAGGGTCCAGCCACCACGGCTCCCGTTGCGAGGTCGAACGTCGAATGATGCAGCGGGCAACTGATCCGGAGCTTCGTTTTGCTCACGCGAGCATAAACCAACTTGCCTTTGCGATGGGGGCACAGCGCCGCCGCAACGAACACTCGATCGCCAAGCTCGACCCGAATCTCGGTGTCGGAGATTTGTTGTAGACGAATACCCATTCAATCTGCTTCCTGCGATCGTGCTCGCGCCACGGCAGCATCGAACGCCTGACCGATGAGTGCGCTACCGAGCTGCATCCCAACCCAAGCTTTGGCGCAGTCGAGACCACACGCAGCATCGTATTCGCGAAGGGCCGCCCGGGTTTCCTTCGCGTGAAAGCCATCGATGTGAAGGTGCTCGGTATAGTAGCCATGGTTATGAACGTTCAAACGCCGGCAAGCACTCGCGAAGCACGCAAAGGCATAGGGGATGCTGTTCTCAAGGTAGGCAAGTGCGCCCAAAAAATAGTCGGGATGAGAAGCGCGCTGCGTCATCCAATAGAAAACGTTGACGAATGCGTAACTTTCATCATTGATCCCATCGAGATACGCTGCCAAGTCGAGTGGCAGATTCAGTTCGCTCAACAAATCCATGTAAAGGCGGGAGTGTGTCTGCTCCTCGTGACCGCATCCAAACTCGTCGATGAATACCCGCATCATCGGCATCTGGGCACGTATAGGCAATCGCCCAATGATCGGAAAAAACGACTGCGCCTCCGTCAGGCCATCGACCGCGAACTGTTGAACCACGACACGAAACTGCGCAGGAGTCGCTCGCTCCGCGAGAAAAGTCGCACTTTCCCCTGGAGCATGGTTCTCGCGGTGCAGCTGTGCATCGAAAGCCCTCATGAGCTCTTCGCGGGATCCGAAGCGAGGTGCTTCGAGCTCGAACAATCGCGCGACTTGAACGATCCAGCCCTTCTCCAGATCGAAAATCCTGGCATAGGTCTCGAGCTCGGGCACAGTTCGATTGAGCATGAAGAGCTCCCGCTGCGGGCTCGACGCGACGCCGTTGGTCACGGCGAGACCACTCTCGCCGTGTCGATCACCCCGCGACTCACGAGTTCATGCTTGATACCGTGATACCAACTGTCTTTGAACAGTCCGTGTGCTTCGCAGATCGCATTGATCTTCGCCTGGGTTTCCGCAGCCGGTGCGGCAAGCATGGTCTGACCGAGTGCCGGATCGAGGTTGGCGAGCGGCATCACATAGCCATCCACACCTGCGCTTTGCAGTAGGAGATTCTCCCATCCTTGAAAGACCGGAACCCCCGGCTGGTGAGCCAGAAGCTCGCAGGTGAACTCGATCGAACCACTCGACTCTTTGATTCCGACGACGTTCGGGAGGCGACAGATCCGCAACAGTGTCTCGATCTCGATGTTGTTCTGCGACAACGCTGCCTCGTTGTAGATGAATATCGGTAGACTTGTATGGCGGCGCAGGGTCGCGTAGTGTTCGTAGATGGATTCCTGAGCGAGACCTCGATCGAACGGAGTGGTGACCACGATCGCGTCGACGCGAAGTTCCTCGGCCCATCGGCTACGCGCGATCACGGACGAGGTGTCGGGCAATTGAATCCCAGCCAACACGGGTTGCCCCTCGGCATATTCTATGGTGTACGCCACCATATCTCGCCATTGCGCTTCGGACAACTTCCACCCCTCCCCCGAACTGAGCGCCGGCATGAACCCGTCGACCTTCCCGTGCAAGCTCTCCATCAAGCGACGAACACATGGTTTGCTCACCGCTCCGTTATCGGTCAGCGGTGTGATCAAAGGCACGATGATTCCACGATACATATACACCTCACGGGCTAACAGCAGGGACCCGCAACCGTCGGGACGCCTGGTACAGTCGTTCGAGTTGAGCAGGAAAGGACTCCTCGATGGTCGCCGTCGGAGCACGAACCGGCAAATCCTGTCGTTTCAACAAACGTTCGTCGACCGAATGAAGAATGCCTTCCGCATGGATGACCATCGCGAGCAGAAGCCGATCGAACATCGGCAACCCATCGAGGCGTGGGGACGAAAGCGCCAGACGCAGATCGTGCTCCTGATAACCACGCCGGACGATTTGCATGTCGGTGTGGAGATTGTCCATGAAGGGGTAGTAGACATCCTGAACGTCACGATCGCACTGCCACACCACGTCGTCACAATGCCCGACGTGTTCGAGGCTCATCGTGACGCTCGCCCGTAACCGCTGGACGAAAAAACCTTTGCACGCCAGGCGAATCGGCTCGTCGTTGCTATGCATGCCCAGAAACAAGCCGGCATCGATGAAGTCTCTACGGCCGCTCATGACTGTCGATTACCTTTCGAATTTCGCCGATAGCCGCAGCAAACATACGCGTCTCCCGCGCCAGAGCGATACGAATGAATCGCTCGCCCTTGGAATGATCACTCCAAAAGAAGTAGGTCCCTGGAAGGACGTAGATGTGGGCTTTCTCCAACATCGCCTGAAGTCGAGTCGCGGTCAGATCGCGATCGACAATCTTGAACCACGCGACACTGACTTTCGTGCAAGGCTCGAGATATTCGAGCAACGAGCCCTCCAGCTTTCGCCGAGCCAGCTCGCGATTGGTGTTGAGCACATTTCGGACCGACCCCCACTGATCTCGCAAACTATCCTCGAGATATTGCGTGAGGAAATTGAGCACGAAGGGCGAGACATTGAGCAGGACGCTCGTGTGGATATTATAGATCTCTTCGAACAAGTCATCGCTCACCGTGAGGAGTGAGCACTTGGCGTCTTGAATCGGCCAAGTCTTTCCCGTATCTTCGATCGCAATGTAGCTGACCTTCGAATCTTCGAGGAGCTCGTACAAGTCGAATCGACCGACCTTCGGATCCATCTCGGCAAACGATGCGAAGCAGAGATCGAGCATGAGGATCTTCTTGTGGTCTTTGCAGAAACGTACGACCTCCTCGAATCCCACGCGCCCGTATTTGAGGAGCGAGGCTCCCGTCGGGTTGTTCGGATCGACCAAGAATACTGCATCCGTCCGCACGTGCTGCTCGAGACGTCGATAGATTTCCATCGGCTCCGATAGGAGCCCCTCGGGCAGCGGAGACAGCTTCACCCCCAGGTTCTTGAGTACGTCATGCAAGTTGTCGAAACAAGGCTCGATGAGCGAAACCGTCAAATTCTTCTGCGCCAAGAAGACAGCCGGCACCATTGTGGAGATCGTGGCTGCATAAGCCAAGAGCGTCTTCCGCTTTTTCAAAGCGGTTGGTTGACGGTGCAGTTCGAAGAACGCTCGAGTGAATCGTTCCTCGAAGTGAGCCTGGAGATCCTCTTCGGCCTCGTACCACAGATTGGGCAGGCGAGAAATGATTTCCTGCTGAGTGGGGGACTGATGCTGATGGGTGTGGGCATCCGCTAGATTGTATTTGGTCTTCAGCGCCTGGATTTCGTGCTGCGTGATGTCCACGAGCTTGTGGGCGCCGGCGGTGATGGAGTCCAGAGAATTCGCGGCAATCATCGGTGTACTTCCTTGAAGTTGTGGGTAGGCGCAACTCCAATGTCACGCCTCATGTTCTGATGGAACCGGCTCAAAACGCGTTCGCCGCGGTGAACGGCCCCCGACCAACGATATGACTGCCGAAATGGGATGTCTCGGCTGCCAGGAGAATTCCGGCCAAACACGAGGGTGATGCGGTCACCGATCTGCGTGTCCACGGGTTCTTCGACCGGTAGATAACAATGCTTCCAACTATCCGATGTCATTCGATTTGAAATATCATCGCTTGCAATATCCAGCGCGACCGTGTCCGAAAGATCGGCGACAAAATACGCTTTGAACCCGGTGAAAACTCCCGTTCGCAGAACGGTAAACACACGGGTCACCTCATAGGTAGTGGCGTCGGTACCCTCGAATGCGAACGAGCGAAGAACCCGCGGTGTTGCCAAGTTCGCCTGCTGCGGCAAAATGGCATCGTAGTAGCTGTTGAAACGGCCGACGATGCCGTTGCGTTCGAGCATGTGATCGAGCGCGATAGTTGGTTCGAATCCGCAACATTCCCCGCGGCACAATCGAGCGTGCGCCGTTGCGGCGGACGTAGGTACGATGTAGCTCTCTACCCGACGGGGCAACATGATTCCACCGGGCTTGAGAAATCGTTGCCGCGCATCATCGAGGATCCCGACGAAATCCTCGTTGTCTCCCATGTTTCCCATGATTTCGGAGACGATGAGGTCGACGCGTTCAGGCAATGTCGCGTCGTAGGACAAGGCATTGAGCGCCGCAAATCGGTTTCCGTATCCCGCGGCCGAGATGCGCGCCTTCGCGCGATCGAGCATGGGTGCATTCAAGTCGAGTCCGTAGACCCGAGCAGCTCCGGCTTGCAAAGCCCACAGTGCGAGAATGCCGGTACCGGTTCCGAGATCCAGGACCACCATGCCCGGTCGAACGGTTTCGGCAATTGCGGTATGGAAAGCGATCATTCTGATTTGGTCATCGAGCATGAGCGTGTGAAAATTTTCATCCCAACTCATGATCTCCTCGGAGCAAGGAAACCAGATCTGCTCCACTTCATACATATTCATCGTTTGAAACTTCGTAAAATGGCACGCTGACGAGGATCGGACAATTCCGAGTGGCTCGACTTTGAATTCGACCACCTCGAAGGTTGGCGATTAAATAGAAGACGATTGGTGACTCCGCAATGATCATCGTCATTCGTCTGTCGATGTATCCAGTTCTCTCGCCTCGTCGCCCACCAGATGCTCCAGCGCTCTGTCTCGTGGCGACGGGAATGGTAGAGACGAACGCGCTCTCCTTTTGCCAGACATCGCGGGAGGTCATTTCCAAAACCACAGCTTTTTGAACACGACCAGCTCGCGTTGCGCTCGGCTACCGCATTCGATCTCTAGGTATTTTGGCGATGACGGTGGCAGTCGTCTTCTACGCGGCCACCAGGTGCTTGACTAGAGTTGCCTACAAGCAATCAGTGTTCTCCTCAGAAGAACACCAAGCGTAGAACCGCCCGACGAAAACAATCGCTCGTACTTCGTTTCCGCGTTGGCTCTATGGCACTGATCGTGCCGCCGCTCTGCACCATCCAGGGCCGGAGTTGGCATCTCGCGACATCCCAACGCAGCCCCTGTTCGACGTTGGGCCGCCTGAGGACGAACTGAACCATGAATTCCGACGTATCGCCGAGCACAGCCGGACCCGCGATGGAACAAAAGGTTGGACCGCCAATGCGTACGCGATCGATCTGGGTCGTCCTTCCTCTGCTCACCGCTTGCTTCGAGAACCTGCCCGCGCCGATCTTGCCCGAGCAGGGGGAGACGGGAGACGACGCCACGATGGAGTGCCACGATGTCGAGCTGGCATTGATTCCCGTGATTCCGACGGTCGTCCTGCTCGTCGATCAGTCGTTCAGCATGGGAGAGACCTTTTCGGGGACCTCTCGCTGGAATGCGCTTCGCTCGGCGCTCATCGATCCGGTCGATGGCGTGGTCACAGCACTCGAGACCGAAGTGCGATTCGGTCTCGCGCTGTTTACGAGCTACATGGGCGATGCAGGTGGAGAATGCCCGCTGCTCGTCGAAGTTGCCCCGTCGCTCACGAATTTCGACGCCATTTCCGACATCTATCGACGCGCCACGCCCCTCCACGAAACGCCAACCGGCGACAGCATCGTTGCCGTCACCGCCGAACTCAAAGCGGACACGTATCCCGGGCCCAAGTTCATGGTCCTTGCGACTGACGGCGATTCGGACACTTGTGAACTTCCGAACCCCAATGAAGGCCAGGGTGAGTCCGTCGCAGCCATGCAAGCCGCCTTTGCCGAAGGCATCCCGACGTTCGTCATCAGCGTCGGCGACGACCTCAGCCCCGAAAACTTGCGAGCCCTGGCCAACGCGGGTGCGGGGGTCGGACCGACCGATCCCGATGCGCCTTACTATGTCCCGAGCGATGCGGAGGCGATGATCGAGACCTTTCGAACCATCGTTCACGGCATCCGACCGTGTGTCTATGGGCTCGATCAACCGATCATGATGGACCAAGAGATGACGGGCACGCTCTCGATCGACGGCGAGCCCCTTCCCTACGACGAGACCAACGGGTGGCGCATCAATGGGCCCACCGAGATTGAGTTCCTCGGTGATGCCTGCCAACGGGTTCAAGCGGGAGGTGCGGAACTCTCGATCGAGTTCACGTGCGACGCCATGACGCCGACCTAGTACTCGGTGCCGGAAGTTCGTGGCCAGTTAGGCGCGGGGCTGCGCCGCGAGGGCAAGGCGCGAGACC